>MHCFR00700__coassemble_424_pt1 | contig 56643 bp, 50 predicted proteins | sample MHCFR00700__metabat2_low_PE_034 | metagenome-assembled genome bin MHCFR00700 | reverse complement strand
CTTCCAGCATGGCAGCAATCGTTTCTTTGTTGGGCTGTTCCAGCTTCACTTCAAATGGAATGCCGCCTTCACGAAGCGACTGGCGTACAAGAATATTAAACGCCGTAGACAAATTCATGCCCTGCAAATAAAAATCAATTTTCTACTTGATGACTGCGGAAAGTTCTATATGTTAATACTGTAAAACCAACACTTAAAACGCATAACAATAAGAGCGAAAGGTATACTGATTGAATTTCAAAGTTCCCAATGCTGACTGTACAATAAGTTGAGCATAAAGTCCTCACACTAATGATCTGACTATACGTGAATCTTAAAATATTAGTAATAGGCGCCTGTTCATTTCTTACAATTAAGTATGTAAGAAATGGAATATAAGCAAACGCCATGCAGATCATCGAAGCTACAACGGAATGTTTACATTTTGAGGAAATAAGCAATACAAAGATACAGTAGCCAATACAGCCCGAAAGAGAAACTCCCAACATGACTATTACATATTGCCAAACAGTATAATCAAAAGGTGATGTAATATAAGTGAATGGATCTCCTGCGGTAAAGACGAAGCTTACATCAAGGTCTCCAATACCGTACACTGCGATTGTTTGAATCACAAAAACCATAATAATTACTAGATGCGCAAGTATTGTTACAATACACGATGCAAACAATTTTGAGATTATGACTTTTCGTTTACCATTTTTAGTTGCCAAAAGCAATCCATCCATTTTGTTTTCATATTCCGTAGTAAATACAGGACCAATCAAAAACGAAATAATAAAACAAATAATCAATGGGGAAAAATCGGCTAATAAAATTTTCCATAAAGCCATAAGAGATTGTGTCACCTATTACGATTGTGCTGGGAGTAATTCCATACTCTGCAAGATGTTCTTTTCTTACCTCGTCACATCTGTTTAACCATACAGGTGTTTCCAACGATAGAAATTCTTCTTTCTGTTGATGAGATAATCCGACAGTTTTATCTATTTCCAGCCATTCTTCATAACGGGTGACGCTTTCAGCAACAGCACCGTCCGTAACCACACCTGCATATTGATTCTGGACTTCTTTTATATATTCATAATCTGCTTGGAATTGTATGAAAACAAAAATTGCTCTACATAGGACTACGATTGCGGCAGCCAACACAATTAGCTTTCTAACAGATAGTGTCTTTTTTAATTCAAACCAGATTAGGTGACGCATCAGTTCTCCTCCCTAAAGCAATATAAATAAGCATCTTCAAGAGTTGGTATTGCATTCATAGCTCCATCAATAGGAGTATCATCCGAAATAATACGAAGTTCAACCCCTGTATTATTTGTTCTTATATTTGAGATCAAATAGTGGTTTTGCAATCTCTCTGCTTGTTGGAAATCAGTTTACACAGACCAGACCTTTCCCGCAGCCAAAGAGGATATTTCTTTTGTTGTTCCATGTTCTATAAGTCGTCCATTTTTCAGCAGAAAAGCTGCGTTCCCGCTAGAGGAGCGCAGCCAGTTTTTTCACATCTTCCATTTTTGTCGCCCAGCTCGTCGCGAACCGCACGACCGTGTGGGTATCATCTTTCTTTTGCCAGTAACTGAACACTACATATTCTTTCAATCTCTCTATCTGAGCATCTTCCAGCACTACGAAGATCTGATTCGTAGGTGAATCAATAAAGAATTCATACCCTTTCTCCCGCAGTACCCGCTTCAACTCATTTGCAGTGTCTATTGCGTTTTCCCCAATCTTTAAATAAAGGTCATCAGTAAAGAGAGCGTCAAACTGTACGCCGGCCAGTCTGCCTTTAGCGAGGAGTGCCCCTCTCTGCTTTACCTTTGTCACAAAATGAAACGGTGTGTTCTCTTTCGGGAAAACAACAGCTTCCCCGCAGAGGGCCCCAACTTTCGTCCCGCCGATGTAGAACACGTCACAATATTCTGCCACATCCTGAAGTGTCACATCCGTGTCCGCTGCGGCAAGCGCATATCCGAGGCGCGCCCCGTCCAGATAAAGGGGAATCCGGTATTCACTGCAGACTGCGGATAATTCAGCCAGTTCTCCTTTTGTATACAAAGTACCATACTCTGTGGGATGGGAAATATAGACCATACCCGGAAATACCATATGTTCATGGTTTTCATCTCCATAAAAAGTGCTCAGATATTCTTCCAGATCTGATGCAGATATTTTCCCGTCTGTCTGGGGCAATGTAAGGACCTTGTGTCCGGTCCACTCGATGGCTCCGGCCTCATGGGTACCTACGTGTCCTGTCTCTGCCGCGATCACGCCCTCATGGGAGTCCAGCATGGAACTGATCACGATCTGGTTTGTCTGGGTCCCTCCAGTCAGAAGGTAAACCTCTGCGTCCGGACATCCGCAGGCGGCACAGATCTTCTCCTTTGCGGATGCTGTATACCGGTCTGTCCCGTATCCCGGAAGCTGTTCCATATTCGTCTCGATCAGACGTTTTAATACTTCTTCATGAGCGCCTTCTGAATAATCGTTTTCGAAATAAAGCATTATCTGTCCGCCTTTCTTCGCGCTGTTGTACGTTTCTTTCCGGCAGCTTTTCTGCCGCCAGCTGCTTTTTTCTTCCGTGCGGTCTGCTTCTTACGCACGCTGTACCCGAATGTCCCCAGCTTTTTGCCCAGATCCAGGTATTCCCCATGGGAATAGGCGATCAGTCCGGTACTGTTCAGATCAAATTTTCCCTTTTCGTCCATATATGCCTCGTCCACCTGTACTGCCGTCACTTCCGCAAGAAACATATGATGGCTGCCCAGTTCCTGAATACTTTTTACTTTGCACTCGATATTAACAGGGGCCTCTTCGATCACAGGTGCATACTTCAAAGATGACGCGCTGCTCTTTGTCAGACGGCATTCTTTCCACTTGTCCACATCCCTGCCTGAGCGGACGCCGCAGTAGTCTGTGGCATGGGCAAGCTTTTTTGTGGTCAGGTTAATAACAAACTCTTTGCTCTCTTTTATCATGTGATAGGAATATCGCTCCGGCCGGACGGATATATATGCCATAGGCGGATTCGTACATACGGTTCCTGTCCATGCGACTGTCAGTATATTGCTGTTGCCCTCTTTATCCGCTGTACTCACCATGACAGCGGGCAGGGGATAGATCATATTCCCCGGTTTCCATGTCTGTTTTGCCATACAATTCTCCTATTGCTGCAGTGCACCTACCAGAGTGGGTACGAGCTGTTTCTTCCTCGATACTACTCCTTTAAGCATAATTGTCTCCGTATCCTCCGGCAGATCGTATGCACTTAAGATCTTCTCTCTCGCCTCTGGTCCGCAGCAGAGGAGCTCGGAGGATTCAGTAATGATATTGGTCAGCATGAAGAAGATCATATTGAGTCCGTGATTGCTGCGTGCTTTCTCCAGGTGTGGCTGCACGATCTTCCGGATCTCTTTCAGTTCATCTGCACTCATGGAGTTGACCTGGCCAACTCCGAACACTGTATCATTGACTGTAAACTGTTTGAAATCAAGGAAACAGATCTCTTCTGCACTCTTTCCTTTCAAGTTGCTTCCGGCATTGAACATCTCCTGAGCCAGATTCTCAACCTCCACTCCTGCGATCCCGGCAAGCTTTCTCGCAGTATTTTCGTCAAGAGGCGTACAGGTCGGCGAGCGGAACATCAGCGTGTCCGAAATGATCGCCGAACAAAGGAGCGCCGCATTGACCGGATCTGGTTCGATTCCCGCCTCCTGATACATCTGATATACGATCGTAGCAGTACATCCCACCGGCTGGTTCCGGAAAAATACGGGCCCCATCGTCTCAATGCTGCTCAATCTGTGGTGGTCGATGATCTCAAGTACTTCTGCCTCATCCACTCCGTCAACTGCCTGATTTTTTTCATTGTGGTCTACAAGGATTACCTGTTTTTTTCTCACATTCAGAAGTCGCCGCCTGGAAATCAGTCCGAGGAATTTTCCTTTATTGTCAACAATGGGAAAGTCACGGAAACGTCTGCGTGCCATGACATCTTTGACATCATCCACATAATCCCGCATCTTAAATGTGACCAGATTCTCCTTTGTCATAAAATATTTCACCGGGATACTCTGGTTGATATGCTGCGCAGCGGTAAATGTATCGTGGGGCGTCCGTATGATCACGATCTCCTTTTCCTGTGCCTGTTTGATGATCTTATCTGAAACAGGCGCATTCTGACAGACAACCATGCAGCTTGCGTCTACGTCAATGGCACACTGCTGGGCGTCTTTACGGTCCCCCATAATGACCAGATCATCTTTGTTGATAAAATCTGACATAAGGATCCTGCTGGACGCGGCGATCACAACTTTTCCTTTCAGCAGATAGCTGTGCTCATTTCCCGTAAGCACTTCTCCGTCCACAGCCCGCGCGATATTACGGTACTGTGTGCGCGCCTTGGAAAGAATAGTACTGTCATACACTTCCATGTACGTCTTTGCGATATCGCCAATAGTAATAACTCCCTCCAGCTTTCCGTCTCTTGTCACCGGAAGGGTATGTATATTTGACTCCTGCATCTTCTCCCATGCAGTACGGATGGAAACACTGCTCTTTAAGCCGTCCACTTCTTTTAATTCCACATCTTTGATCTGCTCCCTTAAGTCGGACAGCAGCCTTGGTGCTTTCACGCCGAAACGCTCCAGTACATACTGTGTTTCCTCGTTTAACTGTCCTGCTCTTCTCGGCTCATGAGGGATGCCGGTGATATTTGTCTTTAAAGCCGCGTAGGCGATCGCGGAACAAATGGAGTCCGTATCCGGATTCTTGTGTCCTACTACATATACTTTTCTGTTTCTATCTTTACTCATATCCATACTCCTGTTATTTTCATGACAGTTCCTCAGAATGCCTTATTACAGATTGCCATTTTTTTCTTCATTCGTCAAGACACCTGTACGGATTTATACCTTTTACATCGAATAGTTGTTTTTTACGCTTGTTTTATGGTATACTGTCAGCGTTGAATATTTTTGAAAATCTAAGTAAGTTGAGGTGCTGTACAATGAGCGAAGAAATGAGAGAAGAATTACAGGAAAACGAAACTGTTGAAACTATGGCTGACTATGAGGATCATATCGATGATGCTAATCCTTGGAACAGGGTTACGGAATATATGGAAAACAAAACTGTCCTTCCGGTCAAAGTCGAGGGCGTCGTAAATGGCGGTGTGATCTGTATGGTTGAGGGACTCAGAGGATTTGTTCCCGCTTCCAAGCTTTCCCTTACCTATATTGAAGATCTCGAGACATATCTGCTGAAAGATATCGAGGTACAGGTGATCGATGTAGATCAGGCTAATAACCGTCTCGTCCTCTCCGCACGGGAGATTCTGAAGGAAAAAGAGAGAAAAGCCCGCGAAGAGCAGATTGCTAACCTGAAAGTCGGAACTGTCTTAAACGGAACAGTTGAAACCCTCCAGAACTATGGTGCTTTCGTAAAACTGGAGAACGGACTCTCCGGTCTGGTACACGTATCCCAGATTTCACAGAAACGTGTGAAGGTACCGTCAGATGTACTCAATGTAGGCGATGAAGTCAAAGTAAAAGTCATCGGCATTAAAGATGGTAAGGTAAGCCTGAGCATGAAGGCTCTCGAGGAAGTCAAAGAAGAGCCGGAAGAAAAGGTTGTATTGCCGAAGAGTGAAGAGATTGGAACAAGCCTTGGGGATCTCTTCAAAAATCTGAAGCTGTAAATTCCGTATTTTCGGAGTAACATTCTACGATAAATCGTCCGAAAATCGAGCAGATACAGTGGATTGACTCACGTATCCGGGACGGGCGGAAATGGGATGCTTCCCGCCCGTCCCGTTCATCTCAAAAAAGTATTTCAATGCCTTATCTCCGTCCGTTTTCGGGCCTTATCTCCATCGGCATTCAGTCCGGCAAATACGGAACTCATTCCTGCAGCGACCTTTTCTTAGATATCGTCACTTTTTCTTCATAACACTCAAAGATCTCATCTACCTTCTTTTTGTCCAGTTTCGGTGAAATCAGACTTACTACAGGTACTACGATCAGTCCGGCTATCATTGCTGCAGCTCCTGCGTTGATCGGAGATTCGATAAATCCGATGAACATATTTGCCACAGTCAGACCGACGCCCGCGATAAATCCTGCCCACACACCTGCGCGGGTAACGCCTTTCCAATAGAGGCCGTACATAAACGGAGCGAGGAAAGCACCTGCCAGCGCACCCCATGAAATCCCCATGAGCTGTGCGATAAACGTAGGCGGATCAAGAGCGATCACCACAGATACCACAAGGAAAAAGATGATCAGGATCTGCATGGTGATGATCTGTTTCTTTTCACTCATATTTTTCACCACATTGTCTTTTATGAGATCCAGTGTCATGGTAGAGCTGGATGTCAGCACCAGCGAGGACAGTGTAGACATAGAAGCTGACAGCACCAGCACGACAACAATGCCGATCAGGATATCCGGCAGTGCTGAAAGCATATGCGGGATAATGCTGTCATATACCACTGCTCCCGATGTCGTATCGTAGATCTCAGGGCTGTCAAAAAGTCTGGCAAAACCGCCGAGGAAATAGCATCCGCCTGAAACGACTACTGCAAACAATGTGGAAATGACAGTTCCGGTATTGATGGATTTTTCATCTTTTATCGCATAGAATTTTCCGATCATCTGAGGCAGTCCCCAGGTTCCAAGAGACGTCAATATGACAACACCGAGCAGATTGAGCGGATCAGGTCCGAAGAAAGATGTAAACGCTCCCGGCTGCCCCTCTGTAACGGCAACATCGCTTGGGAGCTGGGCCATCTCGGAAACCGCATGCATAAATCCGCCCTGTCCGTTTAATACTGCCGCGATCACTGCAACAATACCTATCAGCATGATAATACCCTGAATGAAATCGTTGATCGCTGTTGCCATATAGCCTCCCAGGATCACATACAGAGCAGTAAAGACCGCCATTGCGATCACGCACCACGCATACGGGATATTGAATGCCATCTCAAAGAGCCTGGACAGACCGTTATATACCGATGCTGTGTACGGTATAAGAAATACAAAGACGATCACAGACGCCGCGATCTTCAGTGGTTTGCTGTTATAGCGCTGTCCGAAGAAGTCCGGCATTGTCTTAGAGCCCAGATGCTGCGTCATGATTTTTGTACGGCGTCCGAGTACGACCCACGCAAGCAGACTCCCGATCACTGCGTTCCCGATACCGATCCACGTACTGGCGATTCCGTATTTCCAGCCGAACTGCCCCGCATATCCCACAAATACAACAGCAGAGAAATATGAAGTACCATAGGCAAACGCTGTAAGCCACGGCCCCACTGATCTGCCGCCCAGCACAAATCCGTCTACACTTGTGGCGTGTCTTCTCGCATAAATTCCCACGCCCACCATAACTGCAAAAAATACAACAAGCAGTATGACTTTAACCACCATCTCTCATTCCTCAACTTTCCTGTTTTTTCCTATTACTTGTTTGCTTTAAAGCGTTGCGCTTTAAAGTTCTACGCTTTAAAGCAATAAAGTTGTCTGGTATAGAATAACACGGGCATAAAGCCCGTGTCAAGTCTGATCTCACCCGATAGCTAAACTGTTACTTCAGTTTTTTCGCCCGCTCTTCGATCGTCTTATTGAAATTCTCAATTTTTCTGCTGTATGGTTCTTCCATGAACTTTGAGTACAGCATAAAGTCCGCCGTTGCAAGGTTGTTTGCTACCGGTATATCATATACAACTGCAATACGCAGCAGAGCCTTTACATCAGGATCATGCGGCTGTGCTTCCAGCGGGTCCCACAGAAAGATCATAAAGTCTACCTGGCCTTCAACGATCTTGGCGCCTACCTGCTGATCTCCTCCGAGCGGACCGCTGCAGAATCCCTTTACAGGAAGACCCGTCCTGTCTGCTATCAGACGGGCCGTTGTGCCGGTTCCGCAGAGGAAATGTCCTTTCAGGATTTCTTTATTTCTGTCGCACCAGTCTACCAGTTCTTTCTTCTTGCCGTCATGAGCGATCAGAGCGATATGCTTTGTCTTGCCGATTTCCATTGTCACATAATTATCATTTAGCATATGTATTACCTCCTGTCATTGCCGGGCTATACCAGCTGCTCCATCGTATCAAATCTCAGAGACGCCAGAACGCCCATTGCCACTGTAACCATCATACTATAGATCAGCACAATTGGGAAGACAAAATCCATTTTTACAAAGATTCCGGCTATAACTGCAACACCGGCTCCCGCACCGAGAAGGGCCATCTGTATAAACATCCTGAGTATATTCTGCCCGGTCTTTCCGAATACGTCCCCGAGCAGGCTCTGGGCAAGAACAGTAGTATACAGACGGTCTGCCTGGATTACCACGTAGATCAGAACGCAGTATACAATCTCGACCGGATGCACATGCCAGAATATTCCGATCGGTATACAGAAAATACAGCCGTTGATAATAGCTTTGATATGTTCTGTCAGCGTTGAATACCACATCTTTCTGAAGGGGGTATCAGGGACAAGGAACAGGTAAGGATTCTTCAATTCACTCTCCCATTTTCCGAGATAGCCGCTCATTACAAGCGACACATACGCCACCACTCCAAGCAGGAACAGCTGGGCAAACCCCGAATCTGCTGCCGAATCTCCGAGTCCGTAGGAAAATACAAATGCAAGTACGATCGTGATCAAAGTGAACTTATCAAAGAAGAAAAACCTCTCTTTCCTGTATTCCAGAAGCTGTCTGTCGAAGATTGCTTTTGCTCCTGTTCCGGCAATCTTTTCCCTGACACGGCGGAAACTGCGTTTCCTGCCGTTCATTCCGAATACCATTTCTCCGTTTCTCTGCCTCTTTTTCAGTTCCGCATAGTCATCGGCAAATTTTGCCGCCTCCTCGTAATATCCGCCGTCGCATTTCATGCGCAGCGCAGCGGCGGCCGAAACGGCAACCACGCCAAGGTAAAGAACCGTACATATTACATTGAGCACGGTCGGTCCCAGCAGGATAAGCCTGTATGCAGCGATCTGCCATCCGATCACCGGTATCATCTGAAGCCACGACATATCAAGCAGCGCCCATGCACTTTCAAGAGACAGACCGTTTATCCTGAAATAGAGTACAATTGCCAGTGTAAATGCAGCCATAAGGACTTTGATCAGTATCCCGACTGCTTTTATGAATTTTTCGGGCAGATGATCATTCGTATATAGAAATACCATCACGGACATCTCAAAAATGAGTTCGATCACGCAGCCGGCAAACACGATCAGAACAGCACCCACAGGGGATACACCGAATACCGTAACCGCCGCAATACCGATCAGCAGCCATATGATCACGGAAGCCAGATAATTCATCCATGCGCTTGCCACAAGCACCAGTTTAGGGTTTACAGGCGCCGTAAATACAAAATGCGCATGCCCCGGTCTGAATATGATCCCTTTCCGCGATGAGTATGCCATAAAATTCCCCAGGATTCCGTAGATACTCCACACTGAAAGGATCGCCAGAAGTCCATTTACCGAATCTATGTGCACACTGACAGCGAGCGTCCCAAGAGAAAATATAATAAATACCCCATACACTATTCCAAAAATCAAGGCGATCAGGGTCGACGGTTTTCTGACCGCACGTTTCAAATTATTAATAAAGCTTCTCTTTGTAAGATAAATCAGCGCTTTCATTCTTTCTCACCGCCTGTCATCGCAAAGAACAGATCGTCCAGATCCCTTCCTTCTGCATCCTCTTTTGTATAAGAGCCGATAATATGTCCTTTCTCCATCACGAACATAACGTCCCACAGATTTTCCACCATTTCCAGCATATGGGTACTGATCAGCACGGTAGTCCCTCTGCTTTTCAGATCCACCACGACTTCTTTCAGCTTCTTGATCGCGGCCGGATCAAGCCCTACCATAGGCTCATCCAGCAGGATTACCTGAGGCTTCACCGCAAGGGCACAGCATATGCTCACTTTCTGCATCATACCTTTGGAAAGTTCATTCCCCAGTTTCCCCTGCTTGTCATCCATCTCAAATTCCCTGAGTATCTCTTCAACTTCCTCATCCGTGATATCACTGCTGTAGGCCATCCTGATGTATTCAATATGTTCCCTGACTGTCAGTGCGTCAAACATGCTCGGAATCTCCGGCACGTAGGCAAATACTCTCTTTGCATCAATGGTTCTTGCCGGAAGCCCCTGGATACGAATACTTCCTTTGTAGCGCAGGAGTCCCGCAATGCTCTTGATAATTGTAGATTTCCCGGCTCCATTTGGTCCGAGCAGAATCCCGATCTGCCCGTCCGGAACAGTAAAATTCACATTGTCTACTGCTATATTATTTCCATAAGATTTGCTCAATCCCTGTATTTCCAGCATAAATCCTCCTATCCTGCGGGCGCTTCTGAATATGTCCTGCATATCTGTGCAGAAAAGTCCCGCACCACTGTATTATTTCTTTAATACAATGATACGGGACGCTTTTAGGATTGTCAACTTAATTTTTCTTAAGAATATTATCGTTTTTCTACAACTTCACCCTGTTTTTTATAAATACTGTTGCCAGGCACGAACCCGCGCACGGATGACAGCGGATAAATATTGCTGTGGCTGCCCACGACAGTTCCCGGATTAAGGACGCTTCCGCATCCCACTTCTACTTCGTCTCCAAGCATAGCGCCGAATTTCTTCATACCTGTCTCGATATTGCCCCACGGTGTCTTTACAACGACCAGTTTCTTATCAGATTTGACATTGGATGTGATAGATCCTGCTCCCATGTGTGATTTATATCCCAGGATGGAATCACCGACATAATTATAGTGAGGTACCTGTACTTTGTTGAAAAGGATCACGTTTTTCAGCTCTGTAGAGTTTCCTACGACAGCGCCTTCTCCTACGATCGCATTTCCGCGGATGAACGCGCAGTGGCGTACTTCCGCTTCTTTCCCGATGATCGCCGGCCCGTTGATATAAGCGGTAGGTGCCACTTTTGCAGATTTCGCGATCCACACATTTTCTCCGCGCTTCTCATATTCTTCCTCGCTTAAAGTATTGCCAAGCTCCACGATAAAGGCGCTGATCTTCGGCAGGACTTCCCACGGATAGGTCACTCCCTCAAAGATATCCTTTGCGATCGTCTCGTCAAGTGTATAAAGTTCCTTTACTGTCAATGCTTCCATTTGTTATTCTTCCTTTCCGCCGGTCTTCCGGCCTTTTTTATAAAAACCTGCTGCCTTGTCGTAACAGGCTCTTAACTGATACTGGTTGTTCAGACCTTTGACCCCCACGGTCCTCCGCGTGATGAAGTCGTCCAGTTTCTTCATATATTCGTCCGATGTGATGCTTCCCTCCGCCACATAGGTAAGCCCTTTTTCCCAGCTTGCGGTAAGTTCAGGATTCAGAAGTGAACGGATAGAATTATCCACCACATCATATACCATCTCGCCCTGTAATGTAGGAGTGATGATCTGTGTTTTCTTATTCAGTCCCAGATACTTGATATGGATCAGCTTCTTCAGGATTTCTGCCCTCGTAGCGCTTGTGCCGATCCCGCTTCCCTTGATCTGGGCCCGCAGTTCCTCGTCCTCGATCAGCTGTCCTGCGTTCTCCATGGCAAGGATGATGGAACCGGAATTATACCGCTTCGGGGGAGATGTCTCTCCCTCTTTGATTTCCAGTGACCGGACCGGAAGGACTGCCCCCTTTCTCAGAGCTTTGATCACATCAAAAAGCCCCGTATCCGGTGTCTGATCCTTAGACTGCGGGACTCCGGCCACTTTCAGATATCCTTCTTCCGCCAGCACTTTAAAACTGGAGAAAAAACTCTCACCCCGCATCTTTGAGACAATGGATACCTTCTGGTAGACAGCAGCAGGATAAAATATGCTTAAAAATCTCCGGACGATCAGGTCATAAACTTTATGCGCAGTTGCTGAAACGGATTTGAGCGCCGGCAGGCCCTGCCCCGTAGGGATGATCGCATAGTGGTCTGTGATCTGCTTGTCATTGACATAGCGGGTCTTCGCCAGGTTTTTGTAACTTCCCAGACTCAGAATATCCTGCAGATACGGAGCTGCCATCTCATATTTGGACAGTCCGTTCAGATTCCTTGTGATCTCTTTTGCCACCGCTGTAGAAAGCACGCGGGCATCGGTCCTGGGATATGTCACCAGCTTCTTCTCATATAATTCCTGCACAATACGGAGTGTCTCATCCGGGCTGATCTTAAAGCGCTTGGAACAGTCGTTCTGAAGCTCTGCCAGATTATATAAAAGAGGCGGATTCTTCTTCTCTTTCTTCTTTTCTATTGATTCAACGACGCAGGAAAGCGGCTGCTCTTCTGAAAGGTATTCGATCAGTTCTTCCGCCTTTTCCTTTTCTTTAAAACCATTTTCTTTATACAGATCGCGGGAGTAGATCAGGCTTTCTTCCTCCGGCTTTCCTTCTGTCTGTCCGCTGCCGTCCTTAGCCGACTGTTTTACCTCGACATAGCGTGAGCCTTTCACGGCTCTCCACTCGCCCTCAAATGTATGACCTGATACATCTGCCGTACTGATCACACGATAAAACGGCGTCTTGACAAATTCCCGGATTTCCCGTTCCCTGCGCACGACCATTCCCAGTACGCAGGTCATGACCCTTCCCACGGAGATGACCGAATACTTCGTCTTCAGGTAGTTTGAAATACTGTTGCCGTATTTCAGAGTCAGGAGACGGGAAAAATTAATTCCCATCAGATAGTCTTCTTTCGCCCTGAGATAAGCCGAATCACTTAAATTATCGTACTCAGAGAGATCTTTAGCCTCCCGGATCCCCCTTAAGATTTCCTCCTCTGTCTGGGAGTCGATCCATACTCTTTTCCGTTTCTTTCCAGTCACGTGAGCTTCCTGCTCCACGAGACGGTAGATGTATTCTCCCTCACGCCCCGAGTCGGTACAGACATAGATCGTATCCACATCCTCCCTGGTCAGGATACTGCTCACGATACGAAACTGTTTTGCCACAGACGGAATCACTTCATATTTAAAATCGTCCGGAATAAACGGCAGTGTCTGGAGGCTCCATTTTTTAAGCGCCGGATCATAGGCTTCCGGATAACTCATAGTCACAAGATGTCCCACGCACCATGTGACGATCGCCTCCTCGGATTCCAGATACCCGTCTCCCCGTCTTGTCTGTAATTTTAATGCTTTTGCGAATTCCTGAGCCACACTCGGCTTCTCCGCAATGTATACTGATTTCCCCATAGATGTCTGTCTTTTCTCTGTCTCCTATTGTGTCAGAAAGCGGTATGCAGTGCAGGTGTCATATTTCTGCCCTTTTCTGCAGACCGGGGACGGAAAATTGTCGTGATGGACCGCATCCGGAAAATACTGTGTTTCGAGGCATACCGCACTTCTTGCGGCATAGGTTGCGCCGTCTTTGCCCGGTTCATTGTCAAGGAAATTCGCCGTATACATCTGTACCCCCGGAAGATCCGTATACACTTCCATCCGGATCCCGCTCTTATCTGACGTCACTTCTGCTACTTTAACAAATCTGCCCTCATTTTTCAATACCCAGTTATGGTCGTAGCCGCCTCCGAAGCGCAGCGGTTCATAGTCTGCATCAATCTCATCCCCGAGCACTTTGCCTGCGCGAAAATCCATAGGTGTTCCTTCTACGCTGCGGATCTCACCGGTCGGGATCGACTCTGCGTCTGCCGGAGTAAAGTAATCGGCATCCAGCATGACCTTATGTTCAAGCACTGTACCGCTGTCATGTCCGTTCAGATTAAAATAACTGTGGTTTGTCATATTGATGACTGTGTCCTGATCCGGCACCGCCTCATAATGAATATTCAGCGTGTTTTCATCATCCAGCAGATAGGTCACATGCATATCCAATGCTCCGGGATATCCCTGATCACCGTCCGGACTGTGGAGCAGGAATGTGATCTGGTCTTCCGATTGCTCTTCCACATTCCAAATTCTTTTCTGATAGTAATTGCAGCCGCTGTGCAGATTATTGCCATTATCATTTTTCTCCAGTTCATATTTAACGCCATTGATCTCGATCTGCGCGCCTCCAATCCGGTTCGCACTTCGTCCCACAGTTGCCCCGATCCCGGCATCGCCTTTCTCATATCCCGCAGCGTCATCATAACCGTGTACGACATCGAGCATTGTACCGTCTTTATCCGGTACGAGCAGCCGCACCAAAGATGCACCGAAATCGGACACATACGCTTTAAGTCCGTTTTTATTCTCCAGCACATACAAGTGTGCTTCTTTTCCTTCTCTCGTCTTGCCGAATCCTGTTACATTTCTGTTTGCCATTGTCTTTCTCCTTTGGTTTTATTTTCTTTTCGCAGAGTTATTTCTTTCGGAATATTCCGAATATCTTGCCAAGCAGTGACTCCTTTTCTTTCTTATGTACCACCGCTGCCGGCCTTCTTGCATTGAGCGCCTCTTTCATAAAAGTCTCCTGCGCATTTACAGTCCGCTCTCCCTGTACCTTTTTCCTGTATGTACCGTCACTCAGCATTTTCCTGGCTTTCACATTGTCCGCAAGCATGACATTCAGGTCATGCATCAGCTTCTTCCGTATTTTCGGATCGAAAATAGGACACGCCACTTCTACGCGTTTTTCCGTATTTCTCGTCATCATATCTGCAGAACCGATATAGACTTTCGCGTCATCACCAGTGCCGAAGACAAACACTCTGGGATGCTCCAGATACCGTCCGACAATGCTGGTCACACTCAGGTTTTCCGTTCTGCCCTGTATTCCCGGAAGAATACAGCAGATACCGCGCACGATCAGATCGATCTTCACTCCTGCCTGAGACGCCGCAGATACTTTACGGATAAAATCCATATCTGTCAGGGAATTCATCTTCATAACGATCCGTCCGTGCTCTCCTTTACGTATCTCCTCATCCATAAGGGAGAGAACTTTCTGTTTCAGGCTGGTCGGCGATACGATCAGATGATCATAGACACCGTCCAGGTTGCCGATGGACATATTTTTAAAGAATATGGCCGCATCTTCGCCGATTTCCTGATCAGAAGTGATGAGGGAATAATCCGTATACATCTTCGCTGTCTTTTCATTATAATTTCCAGTGCCCACCTGCGTGATATAGCGGATTTCATTTTTATTCCTGTATGTGATCAGACACAGTTTCGAATGGACCTTATAATCTTCAAATCCATAGAGTACACGGCATCCGGCCTCCTCCATCCGCTCTGACCAGTCGATATTATTCTGTTCGTCAAAGCGTGCTCTCAGCTCGATCAGTGCTGTAACTTCTTTCCCGTTCTCGGCAGCCGCGCAGAGGTATTCCACAAGTCTTGCCTTTTTTGCCAGCCGGTAGATCGTGATCTTGATCGTCATGACATCAGGATCTGAAGCCGCCTCTCTGATCAACTGAAGGAACGGGTCCATGCTCTCATAAGGAAATGAAAGAAGTACGTCTTTCTTCTTCACCTGCTCCATTATGCTTCCGTCTGCGAGAGACGCGGAGGGCTGTGGGCTGAAAGGTTCGTCGATCAGGGCACGTTTCATGGAATCCGGGATTTTATCTGCTATGGCAAAGATGAATCCCAGTTTCATAGGCATTTTTGTCCGGAAAATGCATTCCGGCGTGATCTTAAAACGATCACACAGGTACTTCTCCATCTCTTTACCCAGCGGCGACGCTGTCTCAAGACGGACAACTGCCATTCTTCTTCTTTTGTGCAGTGTCTCTTTCATGATAAACCGGAAGTCCTCATTATCAGCATACGCCTCGTCATCCGGGGAAATATCCGCATTTCTCGTCACGCAGATATAATTCTTATCCGAAACTTCATATTTATCAAATACCAATTCCAGGTATTCCATGATCACTTTCTCCATCCGGATATAACGGATGTCATGTCCCGGAAGATAGAGCACCTCCGGGATATACTGCGGTACGGGCACGATGCCCGTCATCGTATTACTGCCCTGCCTCAGATTTGCCACTACATAGATTTCTTTGTTAAGAAGATGCGGGAACGGATGGTTCGGATCTACGATCTGCGGGGACAGCACCGGAAGGATCTGTTCCTTGAAATACTTCTTGACATATTTCTTTTCCGGCTGCTCCAGTTCCTTGAAATCAAGTCCGCATACTCCGTACGGTTTCAGCTGTTTTTTGATCTCCGCATATGTCTTATCGCGCTCTTTATACAGCGGCGCAACTGCCTGATAGATTGCTTCGAGCTGCTGTTTCGGCGTCATGCCGGACTTCGTATCAAGCTTCTTGTTGTCCACTGCCGCCATGTCATAGAGGCTGCCCACGCGGATCATAAAAAACTCATCCAGATTGCTCGTAAAGATCGCGACAAATTTCATTCTCTCCATCAGCGGTACAGTCTCATCCCGTGCTTCCTCCAGCACTCTCTGATTAAAGCGCAGCCAGGACAGCTCTCTGTTCTGCGTGTAGCCGAGTATTTCCTGCTTCCCCATCTCTTCCTTCTCCTTATCGTGTTTTCCTGCTTATTTTTATATCAATTTCCTGCCGGCCGAATCCCGGTTTTAGGATCCGGCATATAACGATTTGCTGTACTACCGTTCAAGATACGCCATCAAGTCATCCAGCCTCCGCTCCATATAGCTGTATCCGTGCTCATAGAAAGCTTCCAGTGAGTCCTTATTGCGCTCCAGTCTGGATACCGGTTTTACCTGCGGTCTCAGCACAAAGATCTCACCGCTCTTTTCCAGCTGATCTATATGATTCATGACCTTATTGTATTCAAAACTCCTGCGGAATATAGTGCGGACCAGATTCGGATAAGATTTATATGCTCTCCGGTATACCCTCTGAAGCGCCGGAGATATCACCTTCTTCCGGTATCCCTGATTTTTCGTAAGGATTACCACGATCTTCTCATTGCCAAGCTTCCGGGCGCGTCCGATCGGAATCGAATCTGCCAGTCCGCCGTCCAGATATGGAACATCGTCCACATTGACGATCGGGGTCAAAAGGGGCATACTGCTGGAAGCACGGCAGATCTTCATCAGTCTTTCTCTGTCGTGATCCTCAGTCATATACTCCGCCTTTCCGGTGATACAGTTCGTTGTCACAATCTCGCATCTGATCTCTGAGCTAAAATACGTATCGAAATCAAAAGGGATCAGTTCATTCGGATATTTATCAAAAATCAGATCCATATTCATTACGCTTTTTTCTTTTACAAAGTCCCGGATACCATAATAATAACTGCTGTTTTTATCTGCCGGTATCATACAGTCTCTTGTCCTGCGCGGCTGCCTGGACACATAGCTGACCGCATTGCATGCCCCCGCCGATACCCCGATCACATCTGACATGTAAAGATCATGATCCATCAGATAATCCAGTGCTCCGGATGTGAAGACACCGCGTGTAGCGCCTCCCTCCAGCACGAGTGTTGCTTTCTTTATCGCCATAATAATTAAACCTCTTTTCTATAAATAACCTGTCTGTTTCGCTGCCGCGCATCCTGTGCTTCCACAGTTCTCCCGCGCCACTCGCAAAGCCGCACTTGCGTGCTTACTGCGGCTGCCGCCGCTTCTTTGCTGCCGCGCATCCTGTGCTTCCACAGTTCTCCCGCGCCACTCGCAAAGCCGCACTTGCGTGCTTACTGCGGCTGCCGCCGCTTCTTTGCTGCCGCGCGTCCTGTGCGTCCACAGTTCACTCGCGCCACTCGCAAAGCCGCACTTACGTGCTTACTGCGGCTGCCGCCGCTTCTTTGCTCGTATACAGGCGCTCACTCCGCCCATGCAGGGCCGGGCTGCTCCTTATGCAAGCATAAAGCCTCCCGTCCTGCATGGGCGGGTGAACTGTTACTCCTATATTATATACTGTTTCTTCTGATTCGGAAACCCCTTGCCTTTTTATGGGTATCCATGGTAATATATGCGGTGGTGCGTAATGAATTGAAATATTTAGTTTTATTATAAGGAGAAAAATCAGTATGATCAGTGCAAACAATGTGACACTGCGCGTAGGCAAGAAAGCGCTTTTTGAGGATGTCAACATCAAGTTCACAGAAGGCAACTGCTACGGCCTCATCGGAGCCAACGGTGCGGGAAAATCTACATTTCTGAAGATCCTGTCCGGACAGCTTGAGCCGACGAAAGGTGAAATTGCTATCACTCCGGGAGAAAGATTATCATTCCTGCAGCAGGATCATTTTAAATATGACGAATATCCGGTTCTCGACACAGTTATCATGGGAAATGCCAGACTGTATGAGATCATGAAAGAAAAGGAAGTCATCTATGCGAAAGAAGACTTTACAGAGGAGGACGGGATCAAGGCAAGTGAGCTTGAAGCTGAATTTGCTACAATGAACGGCTGGGAAGCCGAATCTGATGCCGCCGCCCTTCTGAACGGGCTTGGCATTGATACGGAACTTCACTATAAATATATGAGAGACCTGACTGGTCCTGAAAAAGTGAAGGTGCTGCTCGCTCAGGCGCTGTTCGGGAACCCGGACATCCTGCTTCTTGACGAGCCGACCAACCATCTTGATCTGGACGCCATCGCATGGCTCGAGGAATTCCTGATCAACTTTGACAATACAGTGATCGTTGTATCCCATGACCGTTACTTCTTAAACAAAGTATGTACTCAGATTGCGGATATCGATTACGGAAAAATACAGCTCTATGCCGGAAACTATGACTTCTGGTATGAGTCGAGCCAGCTCCTGATCCGCCAGATGAAAGAGGCGAACAAGAAAAAGGAAGAAAAGATCAAAGAACTCCAGGAGTTTATCTCCCGATTCAGCGCCAACGCTTCCAAATCCAAACAGGCTACTTCAAGGAAGCGTGCACTGGAGAAAATCCAGCTCGATGAGATCAAGCCGTCCAGCAGAAAATATCCATATATCGACTTCCGTCCGAACCGGGAGATCGGTAATGAGGTTCTTACAGTCGAGGGACTCTCAAAGACGATCGACGGAGAAAAGGTGCTGGACAACATCAGTTTTACTCTCGGACATGATGATAAAGTGGCATTTGTCGGCAGCAACGAGCTCGCCAAGACCGTGCTGTTCAAAATCCTGATCGGCGAGATGGAACCGGATGAGGGAACATATAAATGGGGTGTTACTACTTCTCAGGCATACTTCCCGAAGGATTTCGGAGGAGAATTTGACAGTGACTACAATATTACGGAATGGCTCACCCAGTATTCTGAAGAAAAGGACGTCACATATGTCCGTGGTTTCCTCGGCCGTATGCTCTTCTCCGGTGAAGACGGCGTAAAAAAACTGAAGGTATTATCCGGGGGTGAAAAAGTCCGCTGCCTGCTCTCTAAAATGATGATCTCAGGCGCAAATGTCCTGCTGCTTGATGAGCCGACCAACCATCTTGATATGGAAGCGATCACAGCCCTCAACAATGGTATGATCAAATTCCCGGGCGTGCTCCTCTTCACCTCAAGAGACCATCAGATTGTCCAGACAACAGCGAACCGTATCATGGAAATCGTGCCGGGCGGACATCTCATCGATAAGATCACCACATACGATGAGTATCTGGAAAGTGACGAGATGGCGAGAAAGAGACAGACATACTCTGTACAGACAGAGGAGAATGATTAAAATTTTTATTTTGAGGGTTTTCATTTACCCTCAACTCTGATATAATAATAAAGCTGTGGATGCCTGATCTGCATCCGCAGCTCATGTAATCAGGAGACGTATCGAAGTGGTCATAACGGGGCGCACTCGAAATGCGTTTGCCCTCCGGGGCACGAGGGTTCGAATCCCTCCGTCTCCGCTCTGCAATTGAACAGCTATATAAGATCGTGGCCGCTCAGACTGCATGTATCATATTTGCAGGACTGAAGCGGTCATTTTCGTCCGCAGACCTTTCTGATCCCGCAGGTCGAAAAGAGTCGAATTCTTTTCCTTGTCTGACAAAAACCTGCATTTTACGATATTATAGGTGTTCCCACGAACAGGCGGCTCAGACCAGATTAGAGAGGGCATGCGGATGGATTATGAAAAAGTAATTATCAACACTCTGGATTCCTTTGGAGTCAGCCGTTCCTACACGGGGTATAATTATGTTGTATACAGTCTCCAGCTCATTCTCGAAGACGAAGAGCGCATCGACTGTATCACAAAGACATTATATCTTGACGTAGCGAAACATTTCCACACAACCTGGAGCTGTGTTGAGAAGAATATGCGCACAATTGTAAACTGTGTATGGAATTCTCACAATACTGAACTGCTCGAGATCATCTTTAACCGATCAAACCGGAATAAGAAACCCACCAATAAAGAATTCTTCAAATATATGTATGATTATATCATTCAGCTCACTCATGAAGTGCAGATAGCAGACCGACATATTGCAGTCATATGTCCGATCTCGAATGCGTACTGTGAGGCACTGAGTGCTTTCTATATAAGACTGTCAAGAATGATGGAGTAACAGGAAACAGCCTCTGACTAATATCTGTCCGAGGCTGTTTCCATGTTTTGCGTATTTTCCCGTCAATACTGGCACATCACGATTACTTTCTGGGGTGTTGTCTGTGCCGGCATGCTGAATGTGCTCGCTGTATAATAAACGAGCAGTTCTGTATTCTCCGGGCTGCAGGTATACTGCTGTCCGTTCAGTGTCATCACGTTTGTCATCGGTCCTATATTCAGCTTCAGCGAACCGTCTGCTGATGCAAGCTCATCATCAAAGTAATCCAGCAGCACCTGCTGCCCTCTTCTCAAAGAGGTTATCAGCTCTGCCCGGTATTGAGGTGGATATACCGCAGGTGTGGGCAGATTTGTGTCATAAAATGCAGCAATACGCATACCCGGGCGCAGCCGTACATTATCAATCACGGTCGTATCTCCGGATACAACCACATTTACAATGTTAGAATCGCTGATGACGGACAATGTCATAGAACAACAGTCGTCGCCCCTGTTGATTGCCTGAATAATTCCTTCTACCTTTTCAAATGTTTCATATGCCATAACAGAGAGAGCTCCTTATTAAAGTCTTTCTATTATACTATGCAAATATCTGTCCGGTTGCCCCGGAATTTCTCAGTGCAGCCCTGGTCCGCTGTATACTTCACAGAATCTGGCGGCAGTAGAGACAGGCTCGCCTCCCAGTATAAGATGTGATACATCCCCGATCTTCAGCCCCCTGAAACATGCTGTCCCCTGCTGTCTCTCTTCAGTTACGATCTCTGTCACCGATGTAGGGGCAAGCGCAAGACTGTGCCAGAGCAAAAAGGGAGATATACCCCACAGATGGGCAAGGAACACACATGTGATCCCGAAATGGCAGAAAAATGTCAGTGTTTCCGTACTCTCTTTTTCAACCTTGTAACATCTTCCATCCCTGATGTATCCATGTTCTGCCAACAGCTTGTCAAATTCCCCTGTCACGTGGTCGTATATTTCTACTGTATCCGAATTACGGCTGATCTCGCACTCCCGCCAGCCCGCCGGATCCATACAATCACTGAATTCTGCCCAGTATGAGGGCATGATATCCCATACGATATGCGGCGCATACTTCCCGTCTTCCGTCCTGGCATTCGGAAATGCGTCCAGAAGCTGCGGTGCCTGATTCAGATCGATCCATGCAGGGAATTCCTGAAGCCAGCCAAGAGTCTTTGCCGTGCGTCCCAGCTCCTTCATACTGTATCCCGCTGTCGCCTGCGCTCTTCCCAGCGGCGAAACAAAACATTTCCCGAGCTGCAGTGCCTCTGCGCGTTCTGCCAGAAGTGCAGCCTCCCTGTGCCCTTTTTCTGTTAATGTATCATGTACATAGTCCGGATCACCATGCCGGATAAATAGTAGCCTCATTTTCTTTCTCCTTTGTGCCTGTTTGCGTTTTCAGTTTTTGGCCACGTTTTAGCCAGCCAGTCTTCTGCCAGACGAGGCCATGTTCCTACTTCCTTCAATGTATCGCGGATCGCAGCTTTTTCTTCAGACGTCCATTTTTCTTTTTTCTTACCGTCCAATCCGAAATCCGCGAGTATCACGTCCCCCTTCTCTTTCGGGTAAGCTGTCCTGCCCTGTGAAACAGCATCCGCCAGCATCCGGATCTGTTCCAGTGTATAAGGAACGCCGAACTCTCTCTCCAGCCACTGCTCCGTGGCCACGGACATTCCATGCACACCCTCTGAAAACACATGATGCGCAAAGCGGACTCCGTTTTTCCGGCACGCTTCTGCAAAGAGATAACTGTTCTCCACAGGAACCGTGGCATCTGTCACAGTCTGCCACAGAAAACAAGGAGGCGTATCCGCTGTCACATGCTTTTCCAGCGACATGTATTCCAACTCTTCCTCTGTCGGCTCACTGCCCAGCAGTGCAGTCATGGAATCCCTGTGGGCATATTCTCCGGATGTGATCACCGGATATGAAAGGATTGCTGCATCCGGACGGTCAGACACTGCCTGATACCGTGGAGCCGGATCTGTAATATCTCCGAAATGCACACACAGGCTGGCGCAGAGATGTCCCCCTGCCGAGAATCCGCACAGAGCAATTTTCTCCGGATCGACCGAATACTTTTCCGCGTTTTTGCGGATCATGCGTACTGCCCGTGAAATATCACGGAGAGGCTGCAATTTCAGCGGCTCGTCCAGAAGATTTACTGTATAAGCCAGCACAAACACATTATAACCGGCGCAGTAAAATTCCTCAGCCGGAAGATGGCCCTCCGACGGGGACGCATTGCGGTATGCCCCGCCCGGAACAACGATCATGCCCGGACGGATATCTTCGTCTTCATGAATATAGCTGGTCAAAAACGGTACAAAACCATATGCTGCAGGATATTGGTACTCACCTTCCTGCCATAAAAGAATCTTTTCTCCTGTCAAACAATCTCCTCCCGTCTCACAGAAACAGCGCCCCGGCCCGCACTATAATGACTGAGTATGGAACAAAGAGTTCCGCTTGCGGAACTCTCGCGCCGAGCGCGGTCGCTTTAGCGACAAATATCCACTTCGCGCGAGTGCGCATCCCGCGGAGCGTTTTGTTTAATAGGGAACGAAGTTTCCTATTAAACAAAACGCCTGCAGACAAACTGTAATCTGTATCTTTACTGTTTGCTGCAGGCTGAAGTCTTCTGCCTCAAAGCATCAATACTCTGCTTTAAAGTTCTGCGTCATTCATATACGGATTCGTCACTTCATAGAAGCGCTCTTCCTCAACTGCTTTTGCCAGATCCATATCGATCGGCATCTTTCCGAGTACCGGAACACTCATCTCTGCAGCAATCTGTTCGATATTGCTCTCACCGAATACTTTGATCTCTCTGCCGCAGTCCGGACATTTCACATAGCTGTAATTCTCCACAATGCCGAGCACCGGAATATTCATCTGTTCTGCCATGTTGGCCGCTTTCTTCACGATCATCTGTACAAGGTCCTGCGGCGATGTAACGATAACCACACCGTCAACCGGAAGGGACTGGAATACCGTCAGCGGCACATCACCTGTTCCCGGCGGCATATCTACAAAGAGATAATCGAGTTCTCCCCACATAACGTCTGTCCAGAACTGTTTCACAACACTTGCAATGATCGGCCCTCTCCAGATAACAGGGGCTGATTCATCTTCCAGGAGCAGATTGACAGACATGATCTTTGTGCCGTCTTTCGCAGTACATGGGATAATATTCTCTTCTGTTGCTCCCGCTTTCGTGTGGACACCATACATCTTCGGGATAGACGGACCTGTAATATCCGCGTCAAGGATACCGACTTTATATCCTTTCTCTCTCATCATTCTCGCAAGAGACGCTGTCACAAGTGATTTTCCAACCCCGCCCTTGCCGCTGACAACTCCGATCACTTTCTTGATCGAAGAGTACATATTCGCCGGCTCGCGGAAGTCTGTCTTCTTACTGCTGCATGTATCTGCATGAGCACAGCCCGCACAGGATTCTTCTGTGCATTCATTTGTATTCTGTTCTTCTGCCATGATTCACAACCTTCTTTCTTTCTAAGACTTGTTCTGACAAAGGCTGCCAGAAACCGCCACATGAGGTAGTATACCACACTGCGGCTGCTTTTGTACATATATTAAATCAGGTTTTCGACTTTTGTCGCTTTCAAACCTCCATTAGTCTGATCTGTTCAAAGATCCGGCTCATCGGCACATGAAACTCCCCGCCAAAAATCCCGACCGGCACATCATCCTCCGGCCCGTATACCGCCGCTATATCCTCCTCCGGAGCCCAGTACACGCACACACGCTCACGCTTCGGATCGATCACCCAGTATTCCCGCACCCCCGCAGAAGCGTATTTGGCAAGTTTGATCTTTGTGTCCATGCGGGTTGACGATGGAGAAAGAACCTCTATCACCAGATCCGGAGCACCCATGATACATCTTGTGATACGTTTCGCCGGATCACAGATGACAACAAGATCCGGCTCCACCATCGAGCGGTCATCACAGTCGATCTGAACATCAAGCGGGGACGGAAGTACAATGCAGCCCCCGTTTTTTGAAGAAATCCATCCGTCAAAAGCTGCAAGGAGCTTTGCAATAATATACTGATGAATCGTACTTGGTGCAGCCATATCATAGATCACGCCGTCGATCAGCTCCACCCGTCTATTATCCGGGATCGCATAGTAATCATCCAGAGTATATCCGCCCGGCTTTGCCTTATACACAGTGGACGGCTCGCAGACAAGATCTGAACTGCCAAACTCCCTGCCGTATGTGTAACCCAACGGCTCATCTTCAAAGTCCGTCCCGACATCCGGTGTCGGATTCTGCTGTTCACTCTTCATGACAAACTCCAGTGCACGGACAGTCTTGTTTCTCGGCGTCCGCGTCTCCCCGTTAAATATCTTCTGGATCGTTCCCTGAGGCACGCCTGAAAGCTCAGCGAGCTGTGCGAATGTATATCCGTTCTTTTCTTTAAAGTATTTCAGTTGTTCCAGATTCATGGTCTCCTCCTTCCTACGGTATAAACGCGCAGAACAAAACGGTTGAAATACGGTTATTTTTATGCAATAATACCGTTTTTCAACCGTTTTGTCAATCCTCAGTTACGACTATAAAATAGTGCGCAATATGCCGCTGCATTATGCCATGCTGCCCGGAGCTTCCGTCCTCGTAACGTCTTTCAGCCATTTATAGCTGCGGTACCGCCACAGCGTGATCGGGATCTTGATGATCTCGTCGCTCATCAGGATCACATATACGACCGGTACGCTGAGCTTAAGGACAAATGCAGCTATAAATCCGAGCAGGATCGAACATCCCCACATGGTGCTCACATCAAGGATCAGCCCGAAACGGGTATCCCCGCCGGAACGGAAGATCCCAACTACCATCGTCGTGTTGAATGCCTGTCCTATTACAAAGTAGGACATGACAAAGAACATGATCCGCAGGTATCCTTTCGCTGTATCTGTCAGCGAGAGAGCCGCAGCCGCAGGCCCTGATGCTGCCAGTATAACCAATCCGCCCAAAAATCCCATGACCAGGCTGAGCAGGATAAAGCGCTTCGCATAGGCGCGGGCGTGCTCCAGCTTCTTCTCCCCGATCGTCTTGCCCAGATAGATCGCCGCCGCGCTGGAAAGACCGAAAGATACCACAGTTGCAAGCTGTCTCGCCACCTGCGCCACCGAGTTCGCTGCCACTGCCGAACTTCCCAGATGTCCCAGAATCGCTGTGTTCGCGGCAGTCCCCAGTCCCCACATGATCTCATTTGCGACCACCGGGAGAGCATATTTCATAAAATCACGGAACAGATCTTTATCCGTATGCAGGATATATTTCGGGCGCAGCTTGATCTCTTTATTAAAAAGCCTTGCGTAACCCGCCGTCAGGATCACCTCCAGAATACGCGCGCACAGAGTTCCCAGCGCCGCTCCTGACACCCCCATTGCCGGCAGCCCGAAGAGCCCGAAGATAAAGATGGAGTTCATGATGATATTGCAGATCAGGGAGCATAGGTAAACAACCGTAGCCACGACCACACGCTCCACACTGCGCATGACATAAAGATAAGCCTGCGTTACACCGATCATGATATAGGTAAATGCAACAATGCGCAGGTACTTCACTCCTTCTGCGATCACGGCAGGATCCGCGGTGAATATCATCATCAGATACTGCGGGATCACCAGCGCGGCGGCAGTGAACACAGCTGTAACAAGAACCGCCGCCTTTACCGTCATTCCCAGTATCTTTTCAATTGTCTTCCTGTCTCCCTTCCCCCAGTACTGCGCTGTCAGGACTGTAGCCCCGGAGGTAAGGCCGAAGAGGAACAGGGTCATGATATACTGCACTTGTCCTGCAAGGGATGCTCCCGAAAGAGCCGTCTCTCCGACCGCCCCGAGCATGATCACATCCGCCGCCGTGACGCCTACGTTGATCAGATTCTGGAGCGCCATAGGAACTACAAGCCCGATAATCGTCTTATAGAACGTCCCCCACTCAATACCAAGAGCGTTCTGATTTCGTTTTCTGTTCATATTTTCATTCTCCGCATTTCTTCTGCATTTCTCTTTTACATACACAGCACTGCCCGGCAGCCGCAGTCCGTGACCGCGTTCTGTCGGGCATTCTGTCAGGATCTTATTTCTTTCCGCTGAAGCAGTACGTGCACACCTTGCACGGTTCCAGACCGATGGACGCAAGCAGGTCGTCCAGTCTGTGGAATCTCAGGGTTGTAAAGTTCTGGATCCGTCTGATCTCTTCGATCATCTTCGCATATCTGCATGAATCCGGATTCGTGTACTCCTCCAGAACTTCTTCCGGACAGTTATCCCCCTCCTGCTCCCGGATGATCCGTCTCGTGATCAGCTCCATATCAGACTTGGAGCGGGAGAAGTTCAAATACTTACAGCCGAACACAAGGGGCGGACACGCCGGGCGCACATGAACTTCCTTTGCACCGCTCCGGTAGAGGAATTCTGTCGTCTCCCTGAGCTGTGTGCCCCGCACGATTGAATCATCAATCAACAGCAGTCTCTTATTTTCAATAAGCGCCTGCACCGGGATCAGCTTCATGCGGGCGATCAGGTCTCTCTGGCTCTGATTCGTCGGCATAAAGGATCTGGGCCATGTAGGCGTATATTTGATGAACGGCCTTGCATACGGGATGCCCGACTCATTGGAGTATCCGATAGCGTGCGCCACACCAGAATCCGGCACGCCGGCCACAATATCCGGATGCACGGAATCGCCGTCTCTCTTCGCCAGCATGCTTCCACAGTGATAGCGCATCTCCTCTACATTGACTCCCTCATAGGAAGAGGTCGGATACCCGTAATATACCCACAGGAAAGAACAGATCCGCATTTTTTCTCCCGGCTGTACCAGAGTCTCCACGCTCTCCGGCGTGATGTATGCGATCTCACCCGGCCCCAGTTCCCGGTCATGGTTATATCCGAGGTTCAGATAAGCAAAGTTTTCAAATGATACACAGTAGGCATCTTCTTTCTTCCCGATCACCACAGGAGTCCTTCCATACAGATCTCTTGCCGCATAAATACCGTCTTTTGTCATGATAAGAAGGCTTAAGGAACCGTCAACCATCTCCTGTGCATACCGGATTCCCTCTTCAATCGAACTTTTCCGGCAGATCAGGGAGCCGATAAGCTCAGTAGCATTGATCTGTCCCCCGCTCATCTCCAGAAAATGTGATCTACCGTCCTTATATGCTTTTTCCAGGATTTCATCCTGATTATTTATCTTTCCTATCGTCGTAATGGCAAAACTCCCCAGATGAGACTGCAGCAGCAACGGCTGGGGTTCATAGTCCGAGATACAGCCGATTCCCAGATTTCCTTTCAGTTCCTCCACATCCCGTTCAAATTTCGTACGGAACGGAGAATTCTCTATATTGTGGATCGCACGATTAAAGCCTTCCTTACCGTAGACTGCCATTCCTCCTCTTCTCGTTCCGAGATGGGAATGATAATCCACTCCGTAAAAAAGCTCAAGCACACAGTCGTGTTTCGATGCAACGCCAAAAAAACCGCCCATTTTATTTCCTCCTTAAAAACCTCGCACGTCATAAACAATGACGCTCAACAACGACAGGACAGCCTTTGCTGCCCTGCCGTACTTACAGCTTATCAATATTCACCTCATTAAGAATAAAGGAAAGATACAGGAAAAGTCAAGTACCGCAATAATTTTTAGGGATGCACAAAATTTTTCAGGAACTTCTCCCGCTTCTCTTCACCGTCGCCAGCGTCAGGCACACAAATGCCGCTGCAAACACCATCTGTATTCCGATTGCGCTCATGAGCCGATTTCTTACATCTCCCGTTATCTCTCCATAATCCATCAATATCTCATTCGCCGTCTCATACCAGTACACCGGCAGGAACTGTGCCGCCTTTCTCACACCACTGCTCAGCAGATCCATCTCTACAAAGACTCCGCACGCAAAACACATCCCGAGTGACAGGATATTTACAATACCGCTCAGTGCGTTGGACGTCTTCACAAGGCTCCCGACCAGATACGAGAGTGCCAGAGCTGACAACAGCATAACAAAGGAGTTGAGCAGATACCATGTTACTTTCCCGCTGCCAAGGAAATTTTCATTATAAAAGGCGATACTGATCAGGCTGCAGAATCCCCAGAGGACAGCCGCGATAACTCCTGCTGCCAGAAGTCCCTCCATACTCTGTCTGCGGGCAGGTACTGCCGACGCTGACATCCGGTCCGGCAGGCTTCCCCTGCGGAATCCCATTAAAATGTATCCCATCACATAGCAGAGGACGCACAGGAACAGGTAGGGCAGATACCGGTAATAGAATGCATAGGCAGGATACGAGCCGCCGTTTCCGTTCACGTCAAGCATCTGCACTTGTGCCGTCTCCCTCGCAGCCATCGCCTCGCTGAGCTCGTGTTCTGTGAATCCCGCCGCTCCGTAACACCTGGCAAAATTAATAAAATTGCTGATCTGCTGCTCCACATAGGAACCGGAATATGTTCCCGGCACTGTTGTCACTTCCAGTTTATCATCCCCAAGAATGCACTGTTCCATAAAGTTCCGGGGGATCCTCACGATATATTCCACATTCCGGTAGAACAGATTCTCCTGCAGTGTCTCCCTGTCATCCTCAAGATATATGATCTCGTTGGTTCTGTCGATATATCGGATGAGGCTTTTTGACGCTTCCCCCTGATCTTCATCAATAATCCCAACCGGAATACTCTGCGCCGTATACTGCGTAGTCTCATTTCCCGTAAAGTGCTGGAACATGACCGTGATCCCGAGAAAGATCCCAAGATACATCAGTATCATCCACATATTCTTCTTTGCAATCCTCATATATGCTTTAAATACTGCCATAGCGTTCCCTCCTTACGATCAGAAATGTTCCGGCAAGCAGAAGCACGCACATCACTAAAAGAATTAAGATGTCCTGCATATACCTCGCCGGTGCGTCATAGACATTGAGACAGTACAGTGCATCCGATATGAGCGCCGCCGGATTGATCCGGTTTAAAAAAGGGACATTCCTGTCGATCATATTTTTGATGTCCGCATTCATCAGTCCCGCCAGGAAACTCATCACCATTGAGACGCTGATCATAATACCTATCTTCACGCCCTCTCCCATTTTCCCGATACTTGTGATAAACATTCCCATTGTCACGCCGATCATGCTGCCGATGATCACGACCGGGAGCATTTGTGCGTAAGAACTTTCGAACTGCAGCCGGAGAATGTATTTCATATATGCCAGAAGGACGATCATATTAAAAAAATGAAGGCCGAAAGATACCGCTGTCTCTGAAAGGATCCACTGCATCCTGTGCACAGGACTCACACACCGCCGCGCCGCCAGAGCCGACAGGTTTGCCTGCAGATCCATAGCAGACTGGTAACCGATGAAGCATCCGTACAGGCATGCCATCCCGATCAATGCGTAGAAGAACTGTGCTGTCGTATTCGTCGTCCGTCCGCCGAGAGACACATCTTCTGTCACTGATCCGTAATCCGACATCTGACGGATGGCTGCTTCCATCCCCTCCGGATGCAGTCCTGATACATCTTCCAGCGTCTGTTTTCCTTCTGTATAACTCTCCAGTATCATCTGGAGGATACTCTGTGCGAGTCCGCTTCCGCCGACTGTAAGAGAAGGCTCTTCCCCGCTGTAAAAGATTCCCTCGACATCTCCGTTTTCCAGCGCAGTTACCGCCTCTTCTTCCACCATCGGCCGGACACTGACCAGAGCTTCTTGTTCATCTCCCACAGTTTCCAGATACTTCTGAAAACCATCCTCTTCTCCCGTACTCTGTGTCACGATTGCCGCCGGAATTGTCTCAAAGTCCGATTCTTCCATCTGCCCGATGGAAATATACATAGCCGTAGTCAGGACAAGAGGAAATACAAGCGGCCAGAACACAAGACTGAGATCCCTGATCTTTGCAAGAAAACTGTATTTTATCAATTCCCGCATATCTATCCCCTCCTAATCCCTTAACTGCTTTCCTGTGATCTCAAGGAACACGTCGTTGAGTGTCGGCAGCTCCGAGAATACTCTGCCGAAGGGGATATCCTTCTCCTGAAGACAGCTTAAGATGTGGATCAGATTATGCTTTGCACCTGTGCATCTTACCACAAGCCGCTGTTCTTCGTATTTCACATCAAATACATGGGGAAGGCTCCTGATATCTGCCAGATCATCTGCATCCAGGATGACCGCTTCAATCGTCACAGTCTCTCCGGTTTTGATCATACTCTTCAACTCTTCCTTTGTTCCCACGGCGATGCTCCTGCCGTGATCCATAATCGTGATCCTTGTGCAGATCTGCTCTACCTCTTCCATATAATGCGAGGTGTATATGATGGTCGAGCCCTGCCGGTTCAGTTCACGGATCCCCTCCAGTATTTTATTCCTGCTCTGGGGATCTACTGCAACAGTAGGTTCATCCAGTATGATCAGCCTGGGCTTATGGGCGATCCCGCAGGCGATATTAAGACGCCGGAGCAGACCGCCCGAGAGTTTCTTCGGATATGTCTTTCTGTAGTCCCCAAGCCCGACAAACCGGATCGCCTCCTCCACCAGTTCTTTTCTCCTGTTCTTATCCTTTATGTAAAGGCTGCAGAAATAATCAATATTCTCATAGACATTAAGCTCTTCAAAAACCGCCACATCCTGCATGACGATCCCGATCTGCCGCTTAACATTATAATTGTCCGGCGCCATCTCCTGCCCCATGATCCGTATGCTGCCTCTGTCATACTTTAAAAGTGCAAGCATACAGTTGATCGCCGTGGTCTTTCCGGAACCATTGGGGCCGAGAAGTCCAAAGATCTCTCCTTCTTTTACATCCAGATTAAAATGATCCAGTGCGACTACATCGCCATACCGTTTTACAAGATTTTCTATCCTGATCATATCATTCCTCCTGTTATCCTTTCCTGCCTTACTGATATCAGAATACCTCAGTCTCTTATCTTTCTGTAGTGCACAGTGTCACAAACGGGTATGACAAATGTCACTCTTCCATTCTTTTTCTTTGCTTTCCCTATGTTTTCGACTATAATAAAAGCATATAGCACAGTGAAAGGAGCGGCAAAGGCCGGTATTACTATGAAAAATGCAGTAAATTGCGGGTTAGTCATGCTTTTATGTATGTTTTCCCTGTTCTTCGTGCAGCCTGATCTGCCTTATGTACTGGCATTTCTCTGTGCTCTGATCCTGTGCAGTGCAGATTTGTTTCTGGAAGAAGACCGGACATATACAGCAGGCTGTCTTGTTTTCTTCACCGCCGCAGTTTTCGTACCGGCAATCCGATATTTTTATCCCGCGGTATGTTACGGACTGTTCCGCCGGAGACTCTATATTCCTGCTGCCATAGCCATAGTCCTGTACCTGATCCTGAATCTGGTGTACAGACAGCCGGAAACTCTTCTTGTCTGTCTGGATCTGTTCGGATTCGCAGTATGCTTTCTTCTTGCTTCGATATCAAGAGAGCGGGACAGCCTGCAGGATACACTGAGACGTACAATGGATGACAGCACAGAGCGTGATCTGCTCCTCACGGAAAAGAACCGTACATTGATGGAAAAGCAGGACTATGAAATCTATACCGCTACACTCAGGGAACGGAACCGGATCGCACGGGAGATCCACGACAATGTAGGACACCTGCTCTCCCGGTCCATTCTTCTTGCCGGAGCTGCAAAGACAGTGAACCGGGACGAGGCACTCTCACCTACACTTGATTCTCTCGACCAGACACTGAACGCAGCCATGGACAACATCCGCTCCAGCGTGCACGACCTGCGGGATGATGCTGTGAATCTGGACGAAGCCGTCCGGTCACTGATTGATGATTTTACTTTCTGTCCGGTCACATATTGCTACGATGCCGGAAGAGTGATCCCCCGGGATGTCAAATACAGCTTTATCAGCATTACAAAAGAGGCACTCTCCAATATCATGAGGCACAGCAATGCCAGCAAAGCATCTGTTACCGTCCGGGAACATCCTGCGCTGTATCAGCTCTGCATTGAGGATAACGGCACTGAAGTGAGGAAAGGGAACAGGAACGGCGGCATGGGACTGGCGAATATGAAGGAACGGACGGACAAACTTCATGGAACGATCCATATCTCAGCTGAAAACGGGTTCCGGATCCTTGTTACGATACCAAAAAAGGAGACTAGATTATGAAACTGATATTAATAGACGATGACTGCCTTGTGGTAAGTGCACTGAAAATGATCCTTGAAAATGAACCCGATTTTGAAGTGGCAGCCACAGCAGAAGACGGCAGCGCAGCTCCTGCTCTCTACCGCGAGCACAGACCGGATGTGCTTCTGATGGATATCCGGATGAAACAGAAAAACGGGCTGGACGCTGCAGAAGAGATCCTGAAGGAATTTCCAACTGCAAGGATACTTCTGCTCACGACATTTTCCGACGATGAATATATTATAAAAGCATTAAAACTTGGCGCGGCAGGCTATCTGCTCAAGCAGGATTACCAGAACATCATTCCTGCCATCCGGGCAGCCGCCTCCGGCCAGACCGTATTCGGCACGGAAATCGTCTCCAGGATCCCGGAACTCATGGGGGCTGAAAAAGAGACAACTGACTATAAAAAATACGGGATCAGTGAACGTGAACTAGATGTGATCCGTCTGATCGCAGAAGGCTTAAGCAATAAGGAGATCGCAGCAAGCCTGTATTTAAGCGAGGGGACTGTGAGAAACTATTTAACAACAATACTCGACAAACTGAACCTGCGTGACCGCACACAACTGGCGGTATTTTATTTAAGCAGCAGGTAACAGTGTCACAGGCTTGAAAGGAGATGGCCACTATGTCACTGCATACATCAGATCTGGTGCTCGTGCCCGGGCGCCAGTTAAAGCCACTGGATACGATCTCCGGCTTTCAGGTCCGCCCCGGATTCTTCCGGTTCTTCGGAGCCACCGTGATCCCTGGCGGCGTCAATTTTACGATCCAGTCGCATGGAGCAACGTCCTGTGAACTTCTGCTCTTCCACCGCGATGCAGAAGAGCCTTTTGCTGCTCTGAAATTCCCCGATAATTACAAGATCGGCTTTGTCTATTCCATGATCGTATTCGGACTGGATATCGAAGAATTCGAATATGCCTACCGGCTGGACGGTCCCTATGACGAGAAAAAAGGGCTGCGGTTCGACAAGACGAAAATCCTGCTGGATCCCTATGCCCGCGCAGTCACCGGACAAAGCCAGTGGGGATGCAAGAATAATCCCCATCACAGCTACCGTGCGCGGGTCGTACAGAACAACTTTGACTGGGGCCTGGAACGAAGTGAGCCTATCCCTATGGAAGATCTGGTAATCTATGAGCTCCATGTCCGCGGATTTACCAAATCTCCCTCCTCCGGCGTATCCTGTCCGGGCACGTTTAAAGGGCTGGAAGAAAAGATTCCTTATCTGAAAAGGCTGGGGATCAATGCGGTGGAGCTGATGCCTGTCTTTGAATTTGACGAGATGCGTGATGCACGCCTGATCGATGATAATGAACTTCTCGACTACTGGGGCTATAATCCGGTCTGCTTCTTTGCCCCGAATACAAGCTACTCCTCCAGCATTGAATATAATCGTGAGGGAATGGAGCTGAAACGTCTGATCAAGGCGCTGCACGACAATGAGATCGACGTGATCCTGGACGTTGTGTTCAACCATACGGCCGAAGGAAATGAAATGGGGCCGTCTTTCTGTTTCAAAGGATTTGACAACAATATCTACTATATGCTCACCCCTGACGGGAAATACTATAACTTCAGTGGCTGCGGAAATACGCTGAACTGTAATCACCCTGTCGTTCAGGAGCTGATCCTCGACTGTCTCCGCTACTGGGTGACGGACTACCGGGTGGACGGTTTCCGGTTCGATCTGGCGTCCATCCTCGGGCGCAGTGATAACGGCACTCCCCTGAATCAGCCGCCGCTGCTGCGGAGTCTGGCCTTCGATCCGATCCTTGGAAATGTCAAGCTCATTGCCGAGGCCTGGGATGCCGGCGGACTCTATCAGGTGGGTTCTTTCCCGTCCTGGAAACGCTGGGCGGAATGGAACGGACGCTACAGGGATGATATGCGGTGTTTCCTGAAGGGGGACAGCAAGATGGCGGGGATCGCCGCACAGAGAATGACCGGTTCTCCGGATCTGTATGATCCGGTCTACCGCGGCGGCAATGCTTCCGTCAACTTCCTGACCTGCCACGACGGATTCACGCTCTATGACCTGTACAGCTATAACAAGAAACACAATGAAGCAAACGGCTGGGATAACACGGACGGATATGACGACAACAACAGCTGGAACTGTGGTGTGGAGGGAGATACAGACGATCCGGAAGTCCTTGCACTGCGTTTCCGGATGATCAAGAATGCCTGTGCCGTACTCATGTGCAGCCGGGGGACTCCCATGTTCCTCTCCGGCGATGAATTCGGCGATACACGATTCGGAAATAACAATCCCTATTGTCAGGACAATCCGATCTCGTGGCTGGACTGGAATCTGCTTCATAAGAACGAGGAACTCTTTGAATTCTTCCGCTATATGATCGCTTTCCGCAAGGAGCATCCGGCAATCCGAAAAGATCTGGAGCCGAGTTATTTCGGCTTCCCGTCCATGAGCATCCACGGACTGGAGCCGTGGAATAACGAGCATATGGAAACTTCCTATACAGCCTGCGTCCTCTTCGCAGGATATGACGAAGAAGAAAACCGCGAAGATCTCGTCTATGTAGCAGTCAACGCATACTGGTATCCGGCGAACCTTACACTTCCCGATCTGCCGGAACAATACTGCTGGAAGATTGCAGTCAATACAGGCGATCCGAAACAGCAGACCTTCACTGTAGATCAAATGCCCGCGGCAGAAAAAAACATCGTCCTCGGCGAACGCTCAGTAATCGTCTTCGTCGGCGAAAAATCAGAATAAAAGGCAGCTTTCCCTGACTTCAGACGAAGCGTACCCCCTTCGCTTTACTTTCCGTCTTAATCCGAAATTCCGGGAGAGAAAAGCCCTGCCGGGAGACAGATGTTGTTCGAAGACCGTAGAGCAGCGCCGGCACTTGGAGCGCGTATTATGCGCTCCTATGTACCGCTGCGCTGCGGCCCGAGTGAAAACGGGTCTGAGAATAACATCTGTCTCCCGGCGGACGCTTTCCCACCCCGGGATTACGAATTAAGCGCACGCATTGCAGAGAATTTCTTCCAGTGCATTTTTGCTGCTCGTATGGCATCTTACCACACAGGCATTACATCTCCCTGCCTCTTCTACCGCGCATTTCACCATCTTGTGGGACACAGTATTCGTGAACAGCACGATCAGATCCGGACTTCCGATCTGCTTACTTAAGGAAGCTGACATCTGCGTGAACACTTTTGCCTTACAGTTGAACTGCTTACAGATCTTTTTATACTGGCAGACCATCCGGTCATGGCCTCCGATGATAACGACACTCATATAAAACCTCCTGTAGAAAAGTAATGAAAGTAACATATATTTATTTTCTGATAGTTAGTCCTTTCTAACTCATGTCATTATCATACACGAAAAAAGAACAGATATCAAGTTATTTTTGATATCTGTTCTCATTTTTGGTGGCAGCCGTAATAAGCACGAAGTGCGGTTTTGCGAATGGCGCGGGCTGAACTGTTACATTTCAGTGCAATTTTGCAAATGGCGCGGACTGGACGTTTTATATATTTCCCCGGTATGCCTCGATTCCGGCTTTCAGTCTCTTCAGACCTTCCTCCAGGCGCGCTCCCGGGCAGGCAAGGTTCATCCGCAGGAATCCGTCGCCGTTATGATACTCTTTTCCGGCACTGATATAAAGCCCGGTCTCCTTACGAATAAACTCGCTCAGATCTTCAGAATCCTCTGTCACTTTCCGGCAGTCGATCCACAGCAGATAAGTGGCTTCTCCCCGGACTGCAGTCACATTTTCTATCTCGCGGTCAATATACTCTTCCGCCCGCTTCCTGTTCTCCCACAAATACGCATTCAGTTCATCCAGCCACTCCCCGCCATGCATAAAAGCAGCAACCGGGGCTATGGCTGCAAATACATTCGGCTCCGCCACTTCATCTGTATTGAGTCCACGGTTGACTTTATGACGGATCGTTTCATCCGGCACGATCACGGAAGCCGTCTGTATCCCTGCAATATTAAATGCTTTCGTCGGAGCCACGCAGGTGATGCTGTTCCTCCGGCAGTTTTCCGAGACTGATGCAAACGGCACATACTCTGTGCCCGGTTTTACAAGATCACAGTGGATCTCATCGGAGAGGACAAGCACATGATGCTTTACGCACAGATCTCCGATCCGCTCCAGTGTCTCTTTATCCCAGATCCTTCCTGCCGGATTCTGCGGATTACACAAAAGCAGCAAGGTTGCCTGCGGATCTGAAAGTTTTTCTTCCAGATCTTCAAAGTCGATCTCATAGACACCGTTTTCCAGTTTCAGTTTGCTCTCAAGTACATTTCTTCCGTTGTTCAGGATTGAATTGAAAAATATATTGTATACCGGCGTCATGACAACAACTTTCTCCGCCACTGTAGTCATCTTTCTGACGACACTTGAGATTGCAGGCACCACTCCTGTACAGAAGATAAGCCAGTCTTTCTCTATCTCAAAGTGATGCCGGCTGCTCCACCATGACTGATATGCCACATACCACTCGTCCGGCACCACTGTATAACCGAATATTCCATGGGATGCGCGCTCCGCAATGGCTTCTGTCACCGCCGGAGCCGTACGGAAGTCCATATCTGCCACCCACATGGGAAGCTCTCCGTCCGGCACATCCCATTTCAGGGAGCCAGTATTTTTACGGTCGATTATTTCGTCAAAATTATATTTCATGCTGCATTTTCCTTTCTCAGGCGCAGGCACACTGCTTCTCATGTTCAACATCGCTGCAGATGATCTTTGTCTTCGACGGATCGATCTTATCCTTCTCGATAATAAGGTCGCCGATATGTTCCGCACGGATAGTTCCTCCGGACGGATTTAAAACGCTGTCAATCTTTCCGTGAATATCCGCATCCACTGTGGAGTATTCAAATGCGAGCGTCGTATTGATGAGTTTGCAGTTCTTCATCACAAGGTTGTCGATGTAGCACATACCCTGCAGGCTCTCGATCGTGCAATTGACAAGGGTCAGGTTCTTTGCATTCCATCCCAGGTATTCTCCTGTGATAAAGGAATCATAGACTGTTACATTTTCACTGTTCCAGAATGCGTCCTTGGAGAGCATTTTCGCATTGTGGATCTCTACGTTCTTCGCCCCGTCAAAGGAATAATTGCCGTCCAGTTTAAAGTCATTGAGTTCCATATCCGTACAGTTCATGGCAAAATAATCACCCTTTGCAGTGACACGGTCCATCTTCACCTGTTTACAGCTCCAGAGCGTCTCCTGTGCATTCGGGAAATCTACATTTTCCAATACAACTCCGTGGCATCTTCTGAAATTCTTGGGCGCTTCGATCATGGCATTTCTCACGGTAATATTGTCTGTATACCATACACCCGCACGCGCCATCTCAAACCATGTACAGTCCTCTGCAAGAATATTTTTGCTGTACCAGAGCGGATATTTCCATTTGAACATACTGCCGTATAATTCAATGTTCTGGCTTTCCTTGAGGGGAGATTCCCCATTGTCAAAGATCGTGTCATAGATTTTAAGGTCTTTTCCCATAAACAGTGGGCGTTCTCCTGTTAAATACTGCTGTCTTATTTCTTTTTTCTGACTCATTTATATCTCTTCCTTTCCTATTAAATTCACAAGTTTAAAATTCACACACTATTATGCTGAAGTCTTTCTGATCTGATAGAGCAGGTAGTCAAGACAGGATATCTTCCTCTCTTCACTGTGCACATTGTTAAGGAGATCGTCTCTGTGAAGTTCCAGCAGGGCAATCTGACGGTCAAAGTCTTCCTCGTCAAAATATCCCATGAAATCACAGATCATTTTCTCACAGCAGCCCGCATCTCTCAGATTCTGAATAAGATTCTCTCTGGAATCCGGTCTCATATCTGTCCATCCTTTCACACATAAAGCAGATGCTGTCATTCTACTCCACCTGTTATGTTATCTTTTCTTTCGATATACAGTTTAGCACCACAGTATTTGAATAGCAAATACGTTGTTATAATGCATTTCCATAGTTGAATCCTATTCATATTCATGCTATAGTGACCATAGCAACCTATAGTCACCCTGATAGTTGATCATCATTAACATCAATAAATATATAGTCCGGAGGAACTTATCATGGAATTACGTGTCCTTAATTATTTTCTCGCAATCGCAAGAGAACAGAGTATCGTACATGCTGCGGAATCTCTTCATCTCTCCCAGCCCACCCTCTCCACGCAGATCAAAAACTTAGAGCAGGAGTTAGGAAAACAGCTCTTTATCCGCGGAACAAAAGGCAGCCGGAAAGTCACACTGACCGAAGAAGGCATGATCCTGCGCAAACGTGCAGAGGAGATACTGGACCTTGTGAAAAAAGCGGAAACCGAAATAAAAATGAGTGACGATGTTGTCATTGGAGACGTTTACATCGGCACCGGCGAGACAGACGGCATCCGTCTGATCGCAAAAGCCGCAAAAAAGCTCCAGGACCGGTATCCCGGCATCAGCTATCACCTTTCCAGCGGAAATTCCACACTTGTATCCGAATATCTGGATAAAGGGCTGATCGACTTCGGAATTATTTTCGGGGATGTAGATCTGACGAAATACAATGTCCTCGAAATGCCTTACCATGATATCTGGGGTGTTCTGATGTGCAAAGATTCTCCTCTTGCGGAAAAGGAAAGTATCGCTCCCGCCGATCTGTATGATGTGCCTCTGATTCTTTCCCAGCAGGAATCTCATGGCGGGACCCTTACCCAGTGGCTCGGGCGTGAGCCGGACCAGCTCAATATCGCCGCCACCTATAACCTGATCTTCAACGCTTCCCTTCTCGTTGATGAAGGGCTCGGTTACGCGATCGGTCTTGAAAAGATCATTAACACGACCGGCGAGAGCAATCTGTGCTTTCGTCCTCTGAACCCCAGACTGGAAAATAAGATGAATATCATCTGGAAAAAATATCAGGTCTTTTCAAAACCTGTGGAAAAATTTCTTGAGGTTCTCAGGCAGTCGTTTATCAATTAGATTCAGGAACGGCCAAGCCACTGTCTCACCCGGCTGCGTTTTGTCAGGAACGGGACTGCAAAAAGAACTGCCTTGCACACATTGTCCGCGATCATACAGTACCAGACCGCGCGAAGCCCCAGCCCCCAGTACCGTACACAGAGGAACGTAAACAGGATGCGCACACACCACATTCCCACTGTCTCTACAATAAACGAATATCTTGTCCGGCCGAGACCGTAGAAAACACCTTCCTGCACGACCATCAGTCCGAAGAACGGTTCGGACAACGCAACAAGCCGGAGCATCTCAGCTCCCAGATCCACTACCGGGCGGCTCGGGGTAAAAAGGCTCATGAGAAGATGTGCGCCGAAAAACAGGACAAGGATGGCTGTACCAACTGCGCCGGCAGCACTATTCACAAGCCACGTCACATTGGTGGTGATGCTGACCGAAGCCGTTGCCTGTTCTCCGAGCTGTCCGACCATTGCAGTATCCACATACTGGAGCAGCGTGGCAAGTACTTCTTCTACGATTGTGGGAATGGATAAAAAGAGCAGCGTCCTTAAAATCTGCGCATAGGCGGAATCTCCCGGACGCTGCTGTCTGTTTCTCCGGCTGACGCTGCAATTACTCACCGAAATACCTGCTGATCTCCTGCATCCTTGCCTCCTGCTTTACATGGAACGGACAGCGGGATTCGCAGTGGCCGCACTGGATGCATTCGCCTGCTTTGACTTCAAGTTTATCATAATGACCTTTTGCCATCTCATCTCCGGCGAGGGCAAGGTCATAATATTTATTGATCATGCCCACATTGAGCCCTTTCGGACATGGCTGGCAGTGGTTGCAGTACACACAGATCCCGTCCGCATTCTGAGGCGTGAACTGCCCGATCACAGAGTAGTCCTGTTCTTCCTCAGACGCGTCCAGATAAGACAGCACATCCTTTAAATCCTGTGAATTCCGTACACCGGGAAGTACCGTGAGAACTGCCGGACGGTCAAGGGCGTACCGGATACACTGTGTTTTCGTGAGGGCCTGTTTAAAAGGTGAAGTTTTCGCATTCAGGAGCTGTCCGCCGCCAAAGGGCTTCATGACAGAGATGCCTGCGCCCTCTCTCTCGCACTCCCGATACAGCTTGCCTCTGTCAGAAGCTGTGCCGATGCCGTAATCGCCGGTTGAGTAGTCATATGCCGGATTGATACTGAACATGACCATATCGATCAGCCCTGTATCCAGAAACCGGCGGATGATCTCAGGATCATGGGAGGACAGTCCCAGATGACGGATTACGCCATTTTCTTTCAATGACTTCATATAATCCCAGATACCGCCTGACATGATCTTCTCATAATCACTCATCTCATCGATACAATGTACAAATCCCATATCCGTATAGTCTGTGTGCAGCATGGAAAGCTGGCTCTCGAAGGTCTTTTTGATCTTCTTTAAGTCTCTCGTCCAGCCGTATTTTCCGCTGTCATACACCGCTCCGAAATGCATCTGAAGATAAACCTGTTCCCGTTTTCCCTCAAAGGCGCGTGCATAGCACGGATAAGGCTTCGCCTCGGAAGCCGCCATGTCAAAGTAATTTACGCCGCTTTCAAGGGCAAGTTTCAGCGTCTCTTTGATTTCCGCTTCACTCCCCTCGTGGATGGATCCCATCCCGAGGCCGATCACACTGATCTTCTCCCCGCCGTGCGGGAGCTCTCTGTACTGCATATCTGACATTTTATATCTCCTCCTGCTAAAAACTGTAACAGTTCAGCCTGCACCATTCGCCAAACTGCATTGTTAGTAAAATAATAAGAGCATGCCGGCCCGTATTTTCAACGTCCTGTCATACTCTTATTATTTTAATCCATGATATTTCAAGGCTCAAATACTTAAATCAAATATTGTGCCATTCCTAAAAGCTATGGATCCTATTGCGCTATATTGTTTTCCGTAAACAGCGGCGTGGAGTAATACCGGTCCCCCGAATCCGGCAGCAGCGCCACGATCGTTTTTCCTTTATTCTCCGGTCTTCTCGCCAGTTCAACAGCGGCGTGCAATGCCGCCCCGGAGGATATTCCCGTCAGGATTCCTTCCTTTCGCGCCAGATGCCTTGCGGCGGCAAATGCATCTTCGTCGGTCACACGGATCACCTCATCATATACAGACGTGTTCAAAGTCTCCGGCACAAAGCCTGCGCCAATTCCCTGGATCTTATGCTTTCCGGCCTTTCCCTCAGAGAGAACCGGAGAGCCTTCCGGTTCTACAGCCACGATATTGATATCCGGGTTCTGCTCTTTTAAGTATTCTCCTACTCCTGTGATCGTTCCGCCGGTTCCCACTCCTGCTACAAAGATATCGATTTTTCCGTCCGTATCGCGCCAGATCTCCGGACCGGTAGCCGCTCTGTGCGCCGCCGGATTCGCAGGATTTTCAAACTGTCCTGGGATAAAGCTGTCCGGAATCTCTGCCGCCAGCTCCTGCGCCCTGACAATAGCTCCTTTCATCCCCTTTGCCCCATCCGTCAGCACCAGTTCTGCACCGTATGCCTTTAAAATATTTCTGCGCTCCACGCTCATAGTCTCCGGCATAGTCAGGATGATCCTGTATCCTTTCGCCGCAGCAATTGCTGCAAGTCCGATCCCTGTATTTCCGGATGTAGGCTCAATGATAACGGAACCTTCTTTTAATGCTCCCCGGCTTTCCGCATCTTCGATCATCGCTTTCGCAATGCGGTCTTTCACACTTCCGCCCGGATTAAAATATTCAAGTTTGACAAGAACTGAAGCCTCCAGGTTCTGTTCATGCTCAATATTTGTCACTTCCACCAGAGGGGTATTCCCGATAAGATCAAGTGTGCTTTTATAGTAATTAGTCATGTTTTTATCTCCTTCTAAATATAAATTTACTTGCAGATTTTTAGCCTGAATTTATATTCTGCCTGTACATATTGCTTTCTGAGAGTCTGCAGCATTACTCCGCTGCTTCAAACGCTGTATCAAGCGCCGCGATCAGGTCGTCCGCCTTCTCGATTCCGACAGACAGCCGGATCGTATTCGGCCTGATCCCCTGCTCTTCCAGTTCCTGTGCCGTGCACTGGCTGTGAGTTGTTGTGGCCGGATGGATCACAAGTGATTTTACATCCGCCACATTTGCCAGCAGAGAAAAGATCGGCAGGTTATCAATAAATTTCTGTGCAGTCCCTGCGTCTCCCTTGATCTCAAAGGTAAAGATGGAGCCGCCGCCCTGCGGAAAATATTTCTCATACAGGGAATGGGTTGATTCGCTTTCCAGAGACGGGTGATGCACCGCCTCCACCTGCGGATGATTGGCCAGATATTTTACGACCTTCAGAGCATTTTCCACATGGCGCTCCACCCGAAGAGAGAGAGTCTCCAGTCCCTGCAGCAGAAGGAAAGCGTGGAACGGGGAAAGGGTAGCTCCTGTATCGCGGAGGAGCACGGCGCGTACATAGGTGACAAATGCCGCTGCCGGAGCTGCATCTGTAAATGAAACACCGTGATAACTGGGATTCGGCTCTGAGATCCACGGATATTTCCCTGAATCTTTCCAGTCAAACTTTCCGCTGTCAATGATCACTCCACCCAGAGCCGTGCCATGTCCGCCGATAAACTTTGTTGCAGAATGCACCACGATATCTGCCCCATACTCGATCGGCCTCACCAGATACGGCGTGGCAAATGTAGAGTCCACGACAAGCGGAATCTTGTGTTTATGGGCAAGCTCTGCAAGAGTTTCCAGATCTGCCACATTGGAATTCGGATTTCCCAGCGTCTCTACAAAAATTGCTTTTGTATTTTTCTGAATTGCCCTTTCAAATGCGCCCTCTTCTTCCGGATTCACAAATGTTGCCGTGATCCCGCTTGTAAGCGGCAGCGTATGAGCCAGAAGATTGTAGGATCCTCCATATATCGTCTTAGAAGCAACAATGTGTTCGCCGGCTTTTGCCAGCGCCTGAAATGTATAGGTAATGGCCGCTGCTCCCGAAGCTGTTGCAAGAGCTGCCGTGCCGCCCTCCAGAGCCGCAATTCTCTGCTCAAATGCATCCTCCGTCGGATTCGTCAGTCTCCCGTATATGTTTCCCGAATCCTTCAGAGCGAAGCGGTCCGCCGCATGCTGACAGTCATCAAACACGAAAGATGCTGATGCATAGATCGGAACTGCTCTTGCCCCTGTTGCCGGATCCGGCTGCTCCTGTCCGATATGTACCTGTTTTGTCTCAAAGCTCCAGTTCTGTGAATTTCTGATGTCTGTCATGTCAGTCTCCTCCATTTTCGTCCGATCGTTTATTAAAACGATTATCGGTATATTATAGTTCTTTTGTTGCTTGATTCATCCTATCACAGTATATATATTCCTGCTAATACGCAAAAAAAATACCCGGTTATAGGTTCATCCTATAACCGGACTTTTCTTACATAAAATTGATATCTATTTTCTTGAGCTTTTCATACAACGCTTCCACATCCGTAGTTTCTTCTTTTATGTTGTCCATCTCCATCCGGATTTCCTGCATCGTCTCATCCACATGTGCGATCTCATCTGCGCACTCTTTCAGGCGGGCGATCACCTTCTCTGCATGCTCCACATTTTTCTTATACTTGATCTGATGTTCCAGGCTTGCCCAGAAGTCCATGGCGATGGTCCGGATCTGTACCTCCGCCTTTACTTCTTTCGTGGACTCTGCAAAGAAGATCGGGACGCTGACGATCAGATGAAGGCTGCGGTAACCGTTCGGTTTCGGGTTGCTGATATAATCTTTTCTCCTGATCAGCCGGATGTCGTCCTGCTTTGTCAGAGCATCTGCCAGGAGATAAATATCATCTATATAAGAGCATATCACCCGGATCCCGGCAATGTCGTTCAGGTTGTTCTCAATGTTCTCTCTTGTAGGCGGCATTCCCATTCTCGCCATCTTCTCAAGGATACTCGTCTGACTCTTCCGTCGTGTCTCTATCGAGAACCCCGTCCAGCAAATCCATTGCCTGTCCCATGATAAGATTTGTTCCGGCTCCTTGGGCAAGCTGAAGCCAGCATCGTTGTCTGCAGCGTAAGCATGGATACCAGAGCGTCAGCCACACCTATGTTTCGTATTGTGATCAGGCTTGGCGACTGCATCTTCCTTACTTTGACCATATTGATCACAGCCATTGTTATCTTATAAAACGTATACGCCGCTATAGATATCACCATGATTTCTGAGTGTGTCTTTGCTGTTCCTTTGGCTATGGTCAGCAGAACGACTCCGCTCAGAGCCAGATTCAACAGCAGGAGCAGTTTTTCTATAATTCCTTTCCTTAAGTCCCTGTATATACACATACAGGCTGCAACCAATGAAGCAGCAGCAAGGATGTATACTATAATTCCTGTCAACTGCGGCAGTATATTCTGCTGTGACTGTATGACGGCCAAAACGCAGACGACTGCAGCCACCAGATAAACTAACAGATGATTTATTTCTTTCTTCTTCATCATTTCAGGCGATATGTTTTATTTCAGCCCTTTTGTCAACGGAATCAGGCACAGCAACAGGATGACGCCAACAATTCCAACTATGATTCCAATGATCATATTGCTCCAAACCATCGTCAGGCACATTCCAATTCCAAGAGTAAGTGCTCCTACGATTCCCAGCAGGACAGTTCCTATCATTTTTCCTGACAGCTTGACCGGGCTCTTATTCTCCATCTTTCTCCATATAAGGACCATGATCAGCAGTACCACTGCACCGATCACGCCCAGTACAACTCCCTGGTTAAAGGCATTCCACTCGGGGATCAGCGCCATGCACATTCCCAGCGCAAACAGTATCCCTCCGATCGTTCCTAAGATCATTGCCACAAAATTACTCTTCTTCATGATGATTTCCTCTTTCTTAATGTTTATTTCGTTTTCATGATATAAGAATATATCTCATTTTTTTGAAAAACGTTTCTATTTTGTTTCTGAAATATTAATCTTCAATAACCGAACCGCTCATCCGGGAATCCTCCCAGAGACGGTCTGCCACGACTGCCCATTTTTCTGCAGTCTCCACACATTTATCAGAAAACTCCTTTGCGCTCTCCAGATTCTGATAATCCGTGCTCTTCGCATTATTCTTCTCAACGATCTCGGTCAGACGTCCCGGATTATCCAGGACAGGGCATGGACGGAGCATGTTATCGTTCCACGGCTGATTGTCGTGGTATCCCATGAACAGCGGTGACTGGTATGCCTCCAGCAGACTCTTTTCCCGGATATTGGAATCCGAATAGTGGATAAATGCGCAGGGCTCAATGTCCCCGTTGGCGTTGATATGGCAGTAGCAGCGTCCTCCGGCGATACATCCTCCCACATACTCGCCGTCGTTCCAGAAATCAACTGTAAAGATCGGCTTTGTCTGGCGGTACTCACGAATCTTGTGGTACATCATCTCCCGCTGCTCTGCCGTTGCCATCAGTTCTTTTACCGCTCCTTTTCCCACCGGCATATAAGTAAAGAACCATGCAAGCTTCGCACCCATATCGATCATCTGGTCGAAATATTCTTCGCTTCCGATCACCTCCGCATTTGCGGAAGTATAGCAGCAGGAAATGCCAAAGGGCAGTTTTCTCTCTTTCAAAATATTCATAGCATGGATGATTTTCTGGTAAGTGCCATTTCCGCGTCGGGAATCCGTCGCATCTTCAAATCCCTCGATACTGATGGCCGGCATGAAGTTCTTCACCCGCAGCATTTCGTCTGCAAATGCCTCGTCGATCAGCGTTCCGTTTGTGAATGTAGAGAATACACAATCCGGGTGTTCCTCACAGAGACGGATGATATCTTTCTTCCGCACCAGTGGCTCTCCACCGGTAAACAAATAGATGTATGTACCGAGTTCAACTCCCTGATTGACGATATCGTTCATCTCTTCATAGGTCAGGTTCATGTGGTTTCCATACTCTGCCGCCCAGCAGCCGGTGCATTTCAGGTTGCATGCACTGGTGGGATCCAGGAGGATGGCCCAGGGGATATTGCAGTTATATTTCCCTTTATTAGCCTTCTGCCTCTGATACCCCAGCAGACAGCCGTTGATGATCAGGTTTTCAAACATCCGGTTTCTCACGCCCGGATCAATGTCCGTCCACAGACTCATTACAAGCTGATGCCAGTTGTTATCCTTATCCAGCACTACCTGCCGGATAGTATCCCGCTGTTTTTTCAGCGTATCTTTCCGGTCAAACCTGTCAAACCAATCCAAAAGTTTCGGCAGGTTTTTCTCTGGATCCTTATCCATATATGAAAGTACCTGTTTTACTGCAAATACTCCAACGTTTTCTGTTAATGCCATTGTTCTGTTTTCCTTTCTCTTTTGTTTTGATCTGAATTTACTTTAACATCTGTATTTTTAAATTATGTTTATAAAACGTTTCTGTTATATTAATTTAAAAGATGGTTTCCTCTCGTACATCCTGGCATTGCGTTTTCTTTATACTGCTGTTATACTTTATTTGGTTAGTCTTCCCTAACTTATTTGGGTTTATCATTATACTACACAACGACTGTTATTTGAGGAGGTAAAATCTGTGAAACAAACAAAAAGCCAGACACCGGACTACGGGAACTGGGTTCCCGCGGCAATGATGAAGGCGTTGGCAGTTCTGATCGCAGTCCTGCTGACCGTCGAACTGCTTTTTCTTATTCTGCTCAAAAATACTATTCTGAGCATCATCGTAGGAATTCTGTTTGTGCTCGTTGCTGCTTTCACTGTCTATATGTGGCGCTGCCGCACTCGATTTTCCGGATGGAGCCTTTGACGCTGCAGTCAGCAATTTTGTCTTCCACGAAGTGCGCACCCAGCCTGACAAACGCAAAGTCGTTCGAGAAGCACTGCGTGTCGTTAAAAAAGGCAGTTCTTTTGCCTTTCAGGATTTGTTCTCTCAGCAAAAACTGTATGGAGACATGGAAGAATTCATAGAAGAATTGAAAAAAGAAGGAATCGGGGATATCCACTACATTCCCTTTGTAGAAAGGCAGGGATTCATCCCCGGATTTGTTCAGGCGCCCTGGATGCTGTACGGAATCGGGCTGATCTATGGAAAGAAGTGACAGCCCAGCGTGGGATTTGTGGATATGTGATACATATTATCCTCGTACCACATATCCTCGAGCCGCATCACAGGATCGCCGTGATCAGTTCCAGCAGCTGATTCACATTTTTCTTTCCAAATGTAACTTTTGGTATTTTAACACTGGAAAATGATTCAAATCATAAACCTCCGCCGTCACCAAAGGATTCTCCGCCGCAATGCGCTGGACAGCCGTTACCAGCTCCGGACACATCGTGAAGGACAGGAAGACCGGGATCTTCATATTCACTATTCTCGATATTTTCCCCACATCTGCCAGCGTTTTTTCATCCAGCGGCTGCCCGGGTCCCGCCGTGTTATAAAGTACAAGGACAAACGACGTAAATTCATGCCCTCCGGGCGCTCCGTGAAAAGCGAGGCCGCTCCACTCATCGTTCGCCCTGCACACCCGCACACAGGGCAGCTCCTCTGCTTCTACCGGGGCAGACGGCGCACAGCTGAAGCCCTTTCCCCGGATCAGTACTGTCACATGGCGCGCATATTTCGTCAGGAATACACTCTCCTCGGCAGCTGCAAATCCGCCGCCGATCACAACTACATCATATAATTCCTTCATCATTTTCTACCTCGTATAATAAGCCTTTTATTATTTTGGGGGCAGTACGCAGCCGCCCCCTTCTTTCAAGTCTCTCTTTGTTTATAACTGACCTACCAGATCCAGACTCGGCTTCAGCGTCTCTACCCCTGGCTGCCACTTGGCCGGGCACACCTCATCGCCATGCTCATACACGAACTGACACGCTTTATGGACATAATGGGTATCACAGGATACAGAGTAGACTTCACATCCTGCTACAATCATTTTATCAATTAGTTAGTTTAAGCTAATTAAATTTCATCTGGCATACAGCAGGATGTCATCAAAAGCATTGATAATAATAACTTTTATCATTATAAAAAGAGAAGATCATCTGCAATCATTTTTCGGTTTAGCACATCTTTAAAAGAATATAAAATATTATACTTGACAGAAAGTCAGCATAGTAATATATTGATAATTAGATTATCGATAATTTAATTATTTAAAAGGAGGCCTCTTTATGGCAGTGCCAGACCATTCCATTGATCCACGTATCTTAGAAAGTGCCAGAAAAGAATTTCTTACACACAGTTTTGAAAAGGCATCTCTTAAGTCTATCTGTGAGGGAGCCGGCGTCACTACCGGTGCGCTCTACAAGCGGTATAAAGGAAAAGAAGATTTATTTTGTGCCGTAGTAGAACAGACGGTAAATGATCTTTATGCCGTGGCAGAGCATCGGGGAAACCGCGATCCTGCCCTAATGCCGGATGAAGAATTGATCAAAGCGTGGGATATGGATAAATCAGATATGATGTGGTGGTTCCAGTATCTCTATGAAAGACACGACGATTTCTACCTGCTTCTCGCTTGTTCTGAGGGGACCCGTTATTCCGATTTTGGTCATGACTGGGTTGAAGTCCTGACAAAAGCTACCAGCGCGTTTCTGGAAGAAGCCAAGCGCCGCGGGCTCTGCCGGGAGGATATCGGGCAACAGGAATTGCATATCCTTCTCTCAGCATTCTGGACCACAATATACGAACCCTTTATCCATCATTTTACATGGGAGCAGATTGAAGAGCACTGCCTGATCGTCTGCCGGCTTTTCAACTGGCATAAGGCATTCGGTTTTCAGATCAATGATACACCTGCAGCGGACCGCATATAAGACATCATTTTTTTACTGAAATACGGTTTCGATAAGCAGGCTGTATTTTTCCTTGTTGGTTAGTTATTTCTAATTTTAGTTAGTTTTTTACATCGTCTTTCGCAGTGCTATTGCATCCGGAAGCCCTAAAAAGGAGGTTTTAAGCATGTTCAAAAAAGTCCTGAGTTATGCGGGCGAATACCGCAGGACTACCTATGCATCCATTGCAGTTATGCTTGTGGGTGTAGTTATGAGTGTATTACCTTTTTTCTTTATCTATCAGATCATCACCCCGCTGCTCACCGGGCAGACTGCCAGCCTGTCTTCTTCTGCCGGCTGGCTTCTCGCCATTGCCGCCTGCGGAGTTCTTTATGCCCTGCTCTACGTGAAAGGTCTCTCCCTCTCTCACCACGCCGCATATAACACACTGAAAAATCTGCGTATTTCCCTGCAGGGGAAACTGGAGAAGCAGCCTTTAGGTGTCATTCAGAAACAGGGAACAGGAACTCTCAAGAAAATGTTCATTGAGGATATCGACTCCATTGAACTTCTGCTCGCTCACGCGCTCCCGGAGGGGCTGGCGAATGTAGCGGTTCCCGTCTTTGTCTTTATCGCCATGTTTTTCGCAGACTGGAAACTTGCGCTTCTTTCCCTCTGCTCCCTGCCCTTAGGCCTGGCCGCCATGATGGCAATGTATCAGGCGGGTACGGACAAAGTAGGCGATTACTATTCATCCGGACAAAAAATGAATAATACGATCGTCGAATATATCAACGGTATGGAAGTCGTCAAAGTCTTCAACCGGGACGGGGAATCTTATAAACGCTTTGAACAGGACGTGCGCGGGTACCGTGACTTTACTCTCGCATGGTATAAAGTCTGCTGGCCCTGGATGGCTCTTTACAACAGTATCATCCCCTGCACCGCGTTGTTCCTGCTTCCAGTCGGAGCTTTTCTGGTATTAAAAGGATATTCCACGCTTCCGGATTTTGCACTGGTACTGTGCATGTCCTTCGGAGTCGGCGCCCCACTTTTACGCGCCCTTAGTTTCATATCTGCCATGCCGCAGATCAATTATAAAATCGCCGCACTGGAAGAGCTGATGAACGCGCCGGCTTTGAAACAGACTGAAGCTCCTTTTACCGGGAAAAATCACACGATAGAATTTGAAAATGTGCGTTTTTCTTACCAGAAAGACGAGGTGCTGCACGGAGTCTCCCTGACCGCGCCGGAGGGCAGCCTGACCGCGCTCGTGGGAGAATCCGGTTCCGGAAAGTCCACACTCGCCAGACTCCTTGTGCACTACTATGACCTGACCAGCGGGAGTATCCGGATTGGCGGCCAGGAACTGCGTGAAATGAGTATAGAGGAGCTGAACGGCCAGATCTCTTATGTGGCCCAGGAACAATTTCTCTTCAACATGAGCCTGTTGGAAAATATCCGTCTTGGCAGGCTGGATGCCACGGATGAAGAAGTTATGGATGCGGCTCGAAAAGCGCAGTGTGATGACTTTCTCTCCCGCCTGCCCCATGGGATCTATACGATGGCAGGAGACGGAGGCAAACAGCTCTCCGGCGGTGAACGTCAGCGGATTTCTCTTGCCCGTGCTATTTTAAAGGATGCACCTATCATTGTCCTTGACGAGGCTACCGCATTTATGGACCCGGAAAATGAGGAGAAAATGAACCAAGCGATCGCCGAGGTTATCCGAGGCAAAACCGTGATCGTGATCGCGCACCGGCTTCAATCCATTGTAAATGCAGATCAGATCTGCATTCTGGATCATGGAACCATCGCAGATACCGGCACCCACACGGAACTGCTTACAAGATGCCCGGCATATCAAAATTTGTGGCACGCCGCTGAAAGCAGCGCCAGATGGGGCGCAGGTGTCTCCGGCAATAGCCGAAAGGATGCTGCTTCAGAAGAAAAGGAAGGAGGAAATCTTATATGATCTCATTAATGAAACGAATCCTTACAGTCTCTGGAAAATATAAGGGCAGAATTCAGCTTGCATTTGTATTTTCTTTCCTTAAATCACTGCTGGCCAAAGCCCCCATCATGCTGGCCTTCCTAGCTCTTGCTGATTTTTATGAGGGAACGGTCACAGCGCGGGATTGTCTTTGGTACGGCGGCGTCATGGCAGGCTGCCTGCTGCTCCAGATCCTATTTCACCATATTGCCGATCGGCTTCAGTCAGCGGCAGGCTTTATGGTATTTTCTGACATGAGAATGGAGCTGGGAACTCATCTGAGAAGAATGCCGATGGGATATTTTACAGAGGGGAATATCGGAAAGATCAGCTCTGTTCTCTCCTCCGACATGGTTTTTATTGAGGAAAACTGCATGACCGTCCTAGCTGATATGATGAGTTATCTCTTCGCAGAAGCTATTATGATCGTATTCCTGCTTTTTTTTAACATATGGATCGGCATCACGGCGCTTCTCATCATCGGCGTTATCCTCCTTATTGCATGGGGTATGAAACAGGAAGCACTCTCCGACTCTGTCCGCCGGCAGGAACAAAATGAAAATCTGACTGAAGCAGTGCTGGATTTTGTGGAAGGGATCGGTATCATCAAGACCTACAACCTGCTTGGGGAAAAATCAAAAGAACTGACTGAGAACTTCCGAAAAAGCTGTGAGACCAATATCTGTTTCGAAGAGAACCATTCTCCATGGCAGAGACGACTGAATATCACCTACTGGCTGGGTTCAGCAATCATCGCAGCGCTTTCACTTCTGCTTTGTCAGGAAGGTATGCTCAGCGTTCCGTATTTTGTCGGTATCATGCTCTTTGTATTCGACCTGTTTGGACCGGTCAAAGCACTGTACACACAGGCGACACGTCTGACAGTCATGAACAGCTGTATGGATCGGATTGAAGAAGTTTTCTCCGAGAGAGAGCTGCCCGATAAAGGTACCAGAAAAATCCCGTCAGATATATATTCCGAAAGTGTGCCTGAAGTAGAATTCCAGAATGTTCGTTTTGCCTACGGGGAAAAAGAGGTTCTTCATGATATCTCTTTCACTCTTCCGCGAAATCAGATGCTGGCACTTGTGGGTCCCTCCGGCGGCGGGAAATCAACGATTGCCAATCTTCTTGCCCGGTTCTGGGATGTTCGCTCCGGCCGTGTGCTCATCCGCGGCAAAGATGTCAGGGAAGTCCGCCTCTCAGATCTAATGGAGCAGGTCAGCATGGTCTTTCAGAGAGTATACCTCTTCCAGGACACCATTTATAATAATATTGCCATGGGCAGACCGGATGCTTCCAGAGCTGAAGTCTATGAGGCTGCAAAAAAAGCGCGGTGCTATGATTTTATTATGGCGCTGCCGGACGGATTTGACACAGTGGTCGGCGAAGGCGGGGAAAGTCTCTCCGGCGGGGAGAAACAGCGTATATCCATCGCCCGGTGCATCCTGAAAGATGCTCCTGTCATTATCCTTGATGAAGCAACAGCCAGTGTTGACGCAGACAATGAGCAGTATATCCAGAATGCGATCAGCGAACTCTGCAAAGGAAAAACACTGCTTGTCATCGCTCACCGGCTCAATACGATACGGGAAGCAGATAAGATTCTTGTAGTATCCGACGGCAGCATTACACAGCAGGGCACACACAGTGAATTAATGACGCAGAAGGGAATCTATCGAAATTTTGTCAGCATGCGGGAGCAGAGTTCGGGCTGGAACCGACGGCCGGCACGGCAAAAATAAGATCTTACTGCCTTTTTATTGACATGAAACATAAAATCCTTTATAATCATAACAGTGTTATGAAACGCTGTTATGATTTTTTATTGAAAGGAAAGCAACGCAATATGGCGAAACAGATTGAAGGCGTATACGAAGCAATACTCTCCTGCGCCAAAAAGGAATTTTTAGAGAAAGGCTACAAAGATGCTTCCCTGCGGGTCATCGCGCAGGAGGCTGGCACAAGCACCGGTTCTATCTATACCCGCTTCGGTGATAAAGAAGGATTGTTTGAGGCGATCGTCGCCCCTGCCGCAGAGCAGCTCACAGAGATGTTTTTAAAGATACAGGAGAATTTCCATAATCTGAATGAAGACACCCAGCAGGCTGAAATGGGCAGCTATACGTCAGATTCCCAGCTTGGCATGCTGGATTTTATCTACGATCATTTCGATGAGTTCTGTCTTCTTCTGGATTGCGCACAGGGCACACGCTTTTCTGCTTTTCTGGATAAGCTGGTGGATATCGAGGTGGAATACACTTATAAATACATGGAAGTCATTGGTTGTGAAAGCGTGAAATCCGGACTGATCACCGAAGATTTTATCCATATTGTCACGACCGCCTATTTCAACGGCATGTTCGAGGTCGTGCGGCACCGGATGAACAAGGCGGATGCAGTGAAATACATCCGTCTCCTCAACAACTATCACATGCAGGGATTTACCACCATCTTCAACCCGGAGCGCGAAGTTCCGGGGGGCACTGACACTGGGCGCACTGCCGGTTTCTGAGTAAAGTGCGAGCAGTAACCACCGGTAATCAGACCGTTTCCTGTCCGGTACCGCAGGCGATGGTCTTTTTATAAAACATGCAGTTAGCTTTTTCTAACCCAAAAAGGAGGAATTCTTATGCAGGAAAAAAGTCCTATGCTCCGGCTTTGGGAGCTTGGGGAACAATATCACGACGGGCTGATACGGGCAGTCCTTTCCGCGTCCGTCGGCGTCTTATGCGGCATACTGCCGTATTTCGCAGCGGCACAGATCATTATCGGGCTCATCCGTCACGAACAGGACGCTTCTTATTATCTGTTCTGGTGCTGTCTGGCACTGGGAAGCTACATCCTGCGGGCAGTTCTTTACGCGCTCGCACTCTCCATGTCCCACAAGGCGACATTTTCTATTTTGAAAAATATCCGGGAACGTATCCTTGCCAAACTTCCGAAGCTTCCGCTGGGAATTGTCATGGACACCCCCAGCGGACAGATGAAACAGATCATCGTGGATCAGGTCGAAAGTATGGAGCGTCCTCTTGCACATCTTCTGCCGGAGATGACGTCGAATATACTGGCTCCGGTGTGCATCCTGATCTATCTGTTTGTCCTTGACTGGAGGATGGCACTGCTCTCTCTCGTCTCTATCCCTGTCGGCATGGCGTTCATGATGGCAGTCATGGCAAATTACGGGAAACAATATGAAGGGTCCGTCAAGGTTACGCAGGAAATGAACTCCACCATCGCAGAATATATCGGCGGTATTGAGGTGATCAAGGCATTCAATCAAGGGAAGAATTCCTATGCGAAATTTTCTCAGCGTGTTCTGGCAAACGCATCCTACTTCTATCATTGGATGAAGAGCTGCCAGCTCCCGGTGTCCATTTCACGGACGCTGGCGCCCACAACATTGATCACTATTCTTCCCGTGGGCTGGATCATGTATCTGGGCGGCTCTCTGGATATCGAGACTTTTATTACTGTCATCATCCTCTCCCTCGGCGTTGCCGGCCCTCTGCTTGCCGCCATGGATTTCGTGGACAGTCTGGCAAAGGTCGGGACCATCGCAGGTGAAGTTGACTCCCTCCTGAACAGCGAAGAACAGCAGCACGGTCCGACGCCGGTATCTTTCAGCTCTGAGGATATCCGGCTGGATCATATGTCCTTCGGCTATCACGCGGATCAGGAGATCCTGCATGATATATCTCTGTCCATCCCCGCCGGAACCATGACTGCGTTTGTCGGTCCGTCGGGCAGTGGAAAATCAACGATTGCAAAGCTGATCGCCGGGTTCTGGGATGTAAAAAAAGGCAGGATCACGCTGGGCGGACATGACTTGAAGGATATCCCGCTTCGCCAGCTCTATGAACAGACTGCGTTCGTCTCTCAGGACAACTATCTGTTTAATGAATCTGTAAGGGATAACATCCGCATGGGAAAACCCGGAGCAGCCGATGCTGAAGTAGAGGCCGCAGCAAAAGCCGCAGGCTGTGATTCCTTTATACGTAAACTGGAGAACGGCTACGATACCATAGTCGGCGGAGGAGGAGCTCATCTCTCCGGTGGGGAACGCCAGAGGATTGCCATCGCGCGGGCCATGTTAAAAAATGCGCCCATTGTGATCCTGGATGAAGCCACCGCATATATCGATCCCGAAAATGAGGCCGTCGTCCAGAAAGCGGTGGCAAAACTGGTAAAAGGAAAGACCGTGATCGTCATTGCCCACCGCCTCTCTACCATCACGGACGCAGACCGGATCTTTGTCGTGGCAGACGGACGGATCTCTGCATCCGGAACACATGAGGAACTCTTAAAGCAAAGCGCAATGTACCACGAAATGTGGCAGGCACATATCGGAGCAAAGGATGGTGATGCAGCATGATCACAGTATTGAAAAAACTTTATCAGTTTGCTGGAGATGAACAGAAAAATATCAACAAGTCAATTTTCTGGGGATTCTTCTATGCAGTATTCCACATGTTCCAGATCGCGGCAATCTATTTTGTGGTGCTCGCCCTTACCGGCGGGGACAGAACATACCATGCTGCATGGACTGCTCTCCTGCTGCTTGTATTCAGCATAGCCGGAAGGGCTCTCATCAACCGTTTCACCCAGCTTCAGCAGACACACGCAGGGTACTTCATGGTCGCAAATAAAAGAATCGCCATAGGCGATAAACTAAAACGGATTCCCATGGGATATTTTAACGCAAAGAGCCTTGGCGAGATCACCGGTATCTCCACCACCGTGCTTGATGTCGTGGAAAGCAATGGACCTGTCGTTCTTGTCAACATCCTCGGCGGTTTTATCAATTCCATTGTATTTCTCCTCTGCGTGTTCGGATTCGACTGGCGCATCGGGCTTCTTGCCCTTGCAGGCACAGTACTCTACCTGCTCATCACTTCCGCCATGGAGAAAAAATCCGCCCGGGTGACGCCCCGCCGCCAGGAATCCGAGGCGAAGCTTGTAGATGCAGTACTGGAACAGATCCAGGGGATGAGCGTGATCAAATCCTTTAACCTGACCGGGAAAGGCGACCGCCGGGTCAGGGACGCACTGGAATATAACCGGAAGAGCAACCTCGACATTGAGCGCCTCTTCACGCCCTACATGGTCGCCCAGGAATTAAGCCTGCATCTGTTTTCCGTGCTGATCATGGGCGCCGGGATCATTTTCTGCCTGAGCGGGAGCATGGCGCTTTCCGACGCCCTGATGACAGTGATCATCTCCTTTATGGTATTCTCACAGATCCAGTCAACA
>MHCFR00700__coassemble_423_pt1 | contig 56963 bp, 62 predicted proteins | sample MHCFR00700__metabat2_low_PE_034 | metagenome-assembled genome bin MHCFR00700 | reverse complement strand
GAAGAAGAAAAAAGGCAGTTGTTTCAGGTTGACGGCGACTGCCAGGCCAAAGTGCCGGCTAAACAAAAATGACAATTTGGTTTAGACAGATGCGCCATTGACATCTTGTAAGGCTCTGGCTATAATAAAGTCACAATTTGGTTTAGACGGATATTCTGAATAAAATTGACTATACTATAACCGAAGGGAGAGATTGTCATGACATATATCAAACGAGCTGTGGAAGAGACGATTGCACGGGTGTCCAGAATGTTTCCGGTGCTGCTGGTAACTGGTCCAAGGCAGGTTGGGAAAACGACCTTATTGCAAAGAATGGCAGAGGCACAGCAAAGCGAAGGCATAGAGCGCAAATATGTTACTCTGGATGATCCTGACGTCAGATACCTGGCAAAACATGATCCTGCCCTGTTTTTACAGAGGTATTCCCCACCGGTACTGATTGATGAAATCCAGTATGCAACAGAGCTGCTGCCCTATATCAAAATGAGCGTTGACCGTTCTAAGAAAAAAGGTGATTTCTGGATCACAGGCTTGCAGGTGTTCCGTCTTATGAAAAATGTCAGCGAAAGTTTGGCCGGACGGGTCGGAATCGTGAACCTGCTGGGATTATCCGATGCGGAGATCTACCAGGAACCGAGCGAGCCTTTTCAAACGGAAGCCGGATATTTGATGGAGCGTTTGTCCGTAAAAAGAAAAAGAGATTTGAATGAGATCTACCGCAGGATATTCAAAGGTTCCATGCCGGAACTCTATGCAGACGAAAATGTGGATTGGGAGACTTACTACCGCTCCTATGTTGCTACCTATCTGCAAAGGGATATTCGGGATCTGGCACAGGTTGCGGATGAAATGCAGTTTTACAATTTTATGACGATTGTTGCTGCACAGACCTCAAAACCTGTTGTCTATGAGGAACTGGCGAGTGCCGCAGGCGTTTCAGCTCCAACGGCAAAGAAATGGCTCTCTATTTTGGTGTCGTCTCATATCATTGCGCTTGTACAGCCTTATCATAACAATGCACTCAAACGGGTTGTAAAGATGCCATTGATCCATTTCCTGGACACCGGTTTGGCAGCGTACCTCTTAAAATGGGGCAATCCCGAAGCACTGGAAAGAGGCGCCATGTCTGGGGCGTTCTTTGAGAGCTATGTTTTTTCAGAGATTTATAAGAGTTATCTGAACGCAGGAAAAGAGCCGCCCATTTTCTATTACCGGGATAAAGACCAGAAAGAAATAGACCTGTTGCTTTATCAGAATGGTGTGCTTTCTCCGATAGAGATCAAAAAATCGGCGTCGCCGGGCAAGACCGCCATTAAAAACTTCAAGGTATTGGAACCCGTTACCAGGGAATCAGTTTTCGGAGGTTCAGAGTCTTTGAAGGTCGAGATTGGAACCGGAAGCGTGGTCTGTATGGCAAACGATCTGTTGCCTGTGGACGACAAGAACTGGTACGTACCAGTTTGGCTCATTTAATCAGTATTTTGCAGAATGAACGAGGACTGAACACCCCCAGGTATCATCAAGTATCCGTTCTGGCAGGTGACATACCGGAATCCGGAGGCAACATATGCGTGCATCAATTACGGGGATGCCATTATGATTTTCTGCCTGACCCGGAGTGTCTTGAAAAATAAAGAAGTAAGCCGAAATGCCGAAAAAATAATTGACAGATTACCGAAAAAGGAGCGTAAAAATATGCATGATATCTGGAATCCGTGGCACGGCTGCAGGAAGTGCTCGGAGGGCTGTGAAAACTGTTATATGTATTTTCTTGACCGGATGCGGGAGCAGGACGGAAGCCGGATCTACCGGACGAAGAACGGCTTCCGCTATCCGCTGTCTAAGGATCGGCAGGGGAAGTACAAAGTAAAGAGCGGAGAGATGATCCGGGTCTGCATGACTTCGGATTTTTTCCTTGAAGAGGCGGATGAATGGCGGGATGATGCGTGGTCTGTCATGCGGGAGAGGAAGGATGTCAAGTTCTTCCTATTGACGAAGCGGCCTGAGCGCGTTTCTTCCTGTCTGCCCTATGACTGGGGAGATGGATGGGAGAATGTCTTTTTTAATGTGACCTGCGAGAACCAGAGGCGGGCGGACGAGAGAATCCCGATCCTGTTTGAGCTGCCTTTTAAGCACAAGGGAATTATGACCGCCCCTTTGATCGGTCCGGTAGATATTGAAAAATATCTGGCGGCAGGGCAGATTGAACAGGTGATATGCGGCGGGGAAAACTATGACGGTTCCCGTCTCTGCCGCTATGAGTGGGTGAAGCTTTTAAGTGACCAGTGCAGAAAATATGGCGTTACTTTTAACTTTATCGAGACAGGCACCTGTTTCGCGGTCGGGGAAAAGGTATACCGTATTCCGGATAAGCGGACACAGTCGCAGCAGGCATTCCGGTCCGGGCTGAATTATAAAGGGAAAGAGATCCGTTTCCACCTGACGGATGAATGGGGATATGACATTCCGGAGGGAGAACTCTATGTTCCCCATTATCATCCGGTCACATGTGTGGAATGTTCCAACCGTCTGACGTGCAACGGATGCTCAGACTGTGGAAAGTGTTCCTAGTGCATTAGCCGCAGTAAGCACGTTAGTGCGCCTTTGCAAGCAGTACGGAGCAAGCTGCAGCGATTACAGTTATATAAGTTATTACGAGGGAAGGATGGCTATGCAGTCAAGATCTAAAATGTTAAAAAAAGCTTTCACCACGGCATTCCCCTATACGATACCGATATTTGCCGGATTCTGGTTTCTGGGTATTACATATGGGATATACATGAATGTGTCAGGATTCAGTTTCTGGTATCCGATGCTCATGAGTGTGACGATATTTGCCGGCTCGATCGAATTTGTGACCGTGAATATGCTCCTTGGGGCGTTTAATCCGCTGCAGGCGTTTGTCATGACGCTGATGATCAATGCGAGACACCTGTTCTACGGGATTTCCATGCTGGACAAGTTCCGGGGAGTGGGCAGAAAGAAGTTTTATCTTATATTCGGGATGTGTGATGAGACGTTTTCTATCAATTATACGGCGGACATCCCGGAAGATGTGGACCGCGGATGGTTTATGTTTTTTGTGACTCTGCTGAATCATTTTTACTGGTTCTCAGGGGCAACGCTTGGCGGTATCTTCGGATCGCTGATCAACTTTAATACAGAAGGTCTCGAGTTTGTCATGACGGCGATGTTCGTTGTGATCTTTCTGGAGCAGTGGCTTAAAGAAAAAGACCACATGAGTTCTCTCATCGGACTGGGGATTTCGATCCTCTGCCTGATCGCATTCAGAGCGGACAACTTTATTATCCCGGCAATGCTGGCGATCCTCGGAGTGCTGACGCTTATGCGGCGACCGCTTGAGAATACCGGGACCGGAGAGGACGAGGTGCAGGAGGATGCGAGCGAAAGTAAAAAGACAGAAAGAGCCTCAATTGGGACGGGCAATATAGAGAAGGGAGGAGAAGTACAATGACACTGACACAACAGATCATCACAGTTGCAATGGTTGTCCTGGGAACGGCGGTCACCCGTTTCCTCCCATTCCTTATCTTCCCGGCAGGAAAGCCGACGCCGAAATATGTACAGTATCTGGGAAAGGTGCTTCCGGCGGCAGTATTCGGACTGCTCGTCGTTTACAGCCTGAAAGACGTGAGTATCCTCACCGGAAGCCACGGTATCCCAGAGTTGATCTCGATATTACTGGTAATCATACTGCATGTGTGGAAGCGGCAGATGCTTCTCTCCATTGCCGGGGGTACGGTGTGCTATATGCTGCTGGTGCAGCTGGTTTTCTGATTCGCCGCAGGCTGTAAATTTATAAAACAGAAACGATTCATAAACAATAGAGCAACAGACTTCGTTTATTATACTTGTCAGATGAAAACAAAAACGAGATAAGAAAGCGAGGTCTTTTTCAATGGGAAAAGCAATTTATCTGGTAACAGGTGCTGCAGCCAGTCCAAAGCGTTGGCGATCCAGGCAGTACTTGACGCATGTAAGGAAAGAGGCTTAAAAGCATGCGTGGTACATCCGAGCGGGCGATGAAAGAGAAAGATAACGCGGATGGGAGAGTGACTGTGCCGATCTCGGATGAGGCGGCACATATTACGTATTATCTGGCATGTCTGAAAGGAGAGGAGAGATATTACGGAATACAGTCATTGCTTTTGCGACAAATTTCACGTTGAATTTTACAGCATGATTGTATATAATATAGACAGTATAAAGGACATAAAAATGTGAAAGGACAGTGGGGCTATGGCAACTATTTTACCGGTATCTGATTTAAGAAATTATACGGATGTATTAAAAAACTGTCATCAGGGAGAGCCTGTATTTTTAACAAAAAATGGAAGAGGCCGGTTTGTTGTCCTTGATATCGAAGATTATGAACGCGACCGGGCAGAAAGAAAACTTCTTGTGAAGCTTCAGGAAGCGGAAGAAGCAGTTAAAGATGGTAAAGGCTGGCTTGATTTGGATGAATTGAAAGCTCTCATGGAGAAATAAGATGTTGAAGTTACGAATTAATCCTGTTGTTGCGTATGATCTAAAGAGTATTCGGGATTATATCGCAGAAGATAATGAAGAGTATGCATTAAAGACAATTAAGGAAATTTACGAAAAATTTCAGAATATCCAGTTATTTCCCGAGATAGGTTCGGATCTTTCAAAGAGGGTAAGCTTCCGAACTGATTATAAATATGCAGTCTGGGAGGACTACGTAATTATATATAAGATAAGTAATGAATTTGTTGAGATTTACCGTGTGATTAATCGATATCAGGATATTACAAGACTTTTTGACTAATATAAAGGGCGGCAGCATTTTCCGTGATAAATCTACGGAATGTGCTGCCGCCCTTTTGAGGTTATGGAAATAACATCCTTAAAAGATGAAGATCTGATCCGTATGAATGTGGGAACCTTTACTCCGTCAAACGAAGCTGCCAGTGTGATCGGAAATGCGTCGATATCCGTGGCAGGAGCGGCTGGCGAGACTGCAAAAGCAGAAGGGATACCTGCTATTGTTATGGCGGACGGTCCGGCAGGGCTTCGGCTCAGCCAGAAATATTTCAAGGATGAGACAGGTGTACATGGTTTTGGAAGTTCTATGCCGGAGTCCATGGTAAAGCTGCTCACAGAAGAGGAAGCAGCGTATATGGACAGTGTGCAGCCAAAACCAAAAGAAGGAACGGAAATCCTGGAACAGTACGCAACGGCTATCCCGATTGGAACAGCTATCGCGCAAAGCTGGAACCTGAAACTGGCAGAATGCTGTGGAGATATTGTGGCAAGCGAAATGGAGCGGTTCGGTATCCATCTGTGGCTCGCACCGGCTCTTAATATCCAGCGTTCGATCCGCTGCGGAAGAAATTTTGAATATTTTTCGGAGGATCCTCTGATCAGCGGAATGTTTGCAGCGGCTATCACAAAAGGCGTCCAGAAACATCCGGGATGCGGCGTCACCATCAAACATTTTGCAGCTAATAATCAGGAGACAAACCGGTCTGACAATAACAGCATAGTCAGTGAGCGTGCAATGCGGGAGATATACCTGAAAGGATTTGAAATCTGTATTCGCATGGCGCAGCCAAAAGCATGGATGACATCCTATAATCTGCTAAATGGAATACATACTAGATAATTGCGAAACTCGCGAAGCTTGGTCGTAATCTTGAACCAAAGCAAAGAAGACTTCGTGTAGAGCATGAATTCTGGAATGAAAAGTGGATAATCGGACATTTTAGGCGCACTTTAATAAGCTATTGGCTTTATGAAAGTGGTAAGTCCTATGCTATGAGTGGTTTTAAGCTTCGAATGTATTCATGATGTTTGATTTTATCGGCGAGAACAACAGTAATGAGCTGTGTGATACCCGCAAGGATCAGATCAGCATGCAGCGTCTTCTCATTTTGTGTTCGGCGGCCTGCAAGACAGAGATTATCTTTGATGTGGTTGATATCTCTTTCGACAACAGTCCTTGTTTTATAGGTGTTATCCCATTCTTCGGTTCCGCGGATCGTTCCGGGATAAGCGCGCAGATCCTTGTTGCGAAAACCCTTGTACCACTTCAAGATGCGGTCGTATGGTTTATGTCTATCCGGAGGATAAAAACCGGGGAGGGACAGGATAAAGCTGTTTCACGGAAAGATACAGACTGTTTCAAAGCTGAGGATAAATCCGTACTGTCAGATCTGTCTGTGGAGGAACTTGCAGCTCTCTGCGTAGGATATGGTCCAGGAACACCCTTTGCCGCTGTGGGAGACAGGAGCGATCCGTCTACGATTTTTGATGATAAGGGGAATCCGCTGACGACAAACAGTCATCCGGCAGGCTATCCCGGATATGTCTCTCCTGCAATTGAAAAAAAGAACATTCGGTCAGTATTTTATAAAGACGGACCTGCCGGAATCGGCGGCATTGCCTGGACCACAGAGATGCTGCTTGCCTGTTCTTTTGACCGAGAGCTGTGGCAGGAGTTCGGAGATGCCGTGGGTGCAGAATGTGAAGAGCAGCAGGTGGACGTCTGGCTCGCACCGGCGGTAAATCTCCACAGAAATCCGCTGTGCGGCAGAAACTTTGAATATTTCTCCGAAGATCCGTATCTGACAGGAGTCTGTGCCTGCGAGATCACGAAAGGAGTGCAGACAGGACGAAATGTAATCGTTTGCCCGAAACATTTCGCTGTGAACGAACAGGAGACTTTCCGCCGGGGAAATACAGGGAAGAATGTAGATGCTGTTGACTCGATCCTGACAGAGCGCGCAGCCCGGGAGCTGTATCTGAAACCTTTTGAAATGTTAGTAAGAGAGGCGCATATTGCGTGTATCATGACATCATTTAATAAGATCAATGGAAAATTCGCCGCAGGAAATCAGGATCTGTGCACACATATCCTCCGTGAAGAATGGGGATTTGACGGAGTGGTAGTGACGGACTGGGGCGATATGGATATCGTTGTGGACGGAGCAGACGCTGTGGCTGCGGGAAATGATGTCGTTATGCCGGGAGGACCGCCGGTAATCCGACAGATTTTAAAAGGATATCAGGAAGGCAGAGTGACAAGAGCGGATATGGAGCTGGCAGTTTCGCATCTGTTGGCAATGGTCAGGAAAACAAGGAGAACTGGGAGCAGATAGTCTTTGAAAATACGGCAGCCTCCATGAACAGGAATCCGGAAGACCCTGCTATGGTTGAGGCTGCCATGAAGTGGAAAAAGGAGAAAAATGCACAGTGTCCGGGAATTTTATAGTTTCCCATTATGTCCCTCTGCTTCTGATTTCCCCAGGATATAGAGAAAAGCTATGGCAGGAACGCGCAGAATGGGAACGATTGTTTCATGCCTGGTAATGCCGAAATCGTCCAGGCGTTTTGTGATTATAAAAGCATCTGTTACTTTCGATTTTTCATCCCTGCACAGCTCGATAATGGCATCTGTCGCCGCAACGCGGGAATGATTCCGGTATTTCACCTCGCACAGGATCTTCTGACGGGGAAGCTCTGCCACAACGTCAACTTCCTTCTGATTGTCCTTTGCCTTTCTGAAATAGCCAAGTCTCGCCGGACTGCCCTGATAGAAGGAAACCATATGCTTGTAGACGGTTGTTTCCACCATTGCGCCGAGTTCCTTTTCGTCTGAAAGTACATCATCGATCATCAGCACCGCATTGCGGATCGCTGCATCGGCAACAAAGATTTTCGGTTTTCCCTTTAGAGAGCCTTTGCGTCCGACATCCATTGGTTTTGCCAGATAAATGAGATTGGACATTTCCAGCGCCTTAATATAATTGTCAATCGTTGTGATCGAGGTATTCTCCAATTCCTTTGCCGCAGTCGTTGCATTAAAAATTTCCGTTGAATTCATACATAAGTAGAGAAACAGCTTTTCCATAAGCAGTGGACTTCGGATATTAAAAAGCGACAGCACATCACGCTTGATAACCTTGTCCACCACGTCCTCCCGCAGCATCCTTTGGGCATAGGCGTCATCATCCGATAATACAAGCTCTGGAAAACCTCCGGTCATAAGATATCGGTTAAAATGATTTTGCAGCGGGGTAAATTTATCCATCAGATCACCAAGTTCCGCCAGATCCATACTTTCAAGCTCCGATAAACGTAAATTTTCCGGCAGGAGAGGCAGATCCAGTTCAAGCAGCCTGCAATATTCGTAAAAGGACATAGTAGGTATTTTGAGAACGCTCCATCGGCCTGTACCGCTGTCTGCGGAGCCCTTTTCCAGGACAGGGCTGGCAGATCCGGTGGCGATCAGCCGGATATCTTTTCTGCTGTCGTAGATTACCTTCATCCAGAGTTCCCAGTTTTCGGTGTACTGCACTTCATCAAAAAGGATATACCTAATGCCTTCAATAGGGTACATCGTTTCATAGATAGACAGTACATTTTCCACATTGACAAGTTTCAGGATCGGATTATCGAAGGTGGCATATAAAATATTTTTGGGATTGACGCCCTCATCGATCAGATGCTCGATAATCTGATACAGGATGGTCGTCTTACCCACGCGTCTCATGCCGGATAAAACGGCAAACCTTCGAATGCTCGTATGCATGAGTATCTTCAAAGCTTCGTAATAAGCCAGCCTCTTCTGCGGTTTGCTTTCCTCCTTGATGGCAGAAGGTGTGCGCCACCACGGATTATACTGCCGCAATACTTTCATAACTTGTTCATCATTTACGATTGCCATAATACACCTCCATAATAGTATTATTCCAACGGAATTCAACTATTATACTATTTGTTTTCCGCAACTATTTACAAAGTATATTATAATAATAGTCAATTTGGATTGCAAGCTGTTTTAGTAATGCGATCATCTGCATGTGTAACAAGGAATCTCATATTTTTTCCGCCAGCTTCTTGTCCAGATCATAGAGTATCTCCACCATCTGTGCGGGTGTTTCTTTATACCCGCGCAGAATCCACGCATTGATGATGCCATAAAGAGCATAGGCAGTTCCGTATTGTCTATAATAGGCAGGTATATCTTTCTCATGTTTGTCAGGAGCTAATACTTTCAAATAAACATCCAGGATAACTTTCTGATGTCAGGTCTCATATGTGCTGTCAATATAATGGGTTAAGACGGTATATAATAAGGAGATAGTTAGTGGAAAAAACGGGGGTGCTACAAATGCTTCAAACGATGTTATTTATTTGTATGGGGTATTTATCCGGAAGTGTATTATATGCTTTGATTATAATCCCGGAACGGCGAACGCCTTTATGTACGGTGGATTCTGGTGCGGTTTATTTACGCTGCTGTTCGATCTGCTCAAAGGATTCATCCCGGTATATCAGTTTATGCATTATGGAAATGCAGTTAAAGTTGACCCTTTTATGACGGCTCTCGTTATAGCCGCGCTGGTCATCGGGCAATGCTGCTCAATCCCTACACGCTGTACAGCGAGGGACTGGCAGAAAAGATCAACAACTTCTATATAAAGCCGGTTCAAAAAGCGCCGACTGCATTTGGAGCGGTCTACAGTGCAGGACAGTTATACAGACGTCTGCCTGTTCACTCTCCCGTGTATTATCGCAATGGTAAAGAACCAAAGGAAGACCGGTCACCCGTGTGATCGATATTATGCTGACAGACGAGAATAGTCTGTATTTTATCACGGCAAAAGGCAAGGCGTTTTATGCCCAGCTCATGGAGAATCCGTACATGGCGGAGATCTATCCACAGGAAGAGAGCCGGACAGCGCTGGAGGTCTTTCGTGTGTCAGAGGGAACGGGGGGAGTTCTTCGACTTATCCGTTAAGCCGATTTTCAGAGACACCTTTGTGTTGGGCGGCCATGATCCGGAAGCTCCGGGTGTGGCGGAGATGCTGCTGGCAAATTATAAAATACATGACTGAGTTATCGGTCCTCCCTTATATTCTGATGATATGGATGATATGAACAAAGATACAGCCCCGCCGGGTCAATGGCGGGGCTGTATCTTTGCCGGAATCGAAAATTATTTTTCCTGCTCGAGCAGCTCCCTTATCTGATCTGCCGGGAGATTGCAGCTGGCTGCTATTTCCTCTGTAGTTTTACCCTCCCGAAAGAGCCTGAAAATCGTCTCCGCAAGCTTCAGTCCGGAAGCCTGACCTTCTTTTAGTCCGGAAGCTCGCCCTTCCTTCAATCCGGAAGCTCTGCCTTCTGCATTGCCTTTTGGGGCAGAATTTGACTGTACAATACCTATACAAGCGACATAAACCACTCAACAGTCGCCGGATCATAGTGTGAGAAGAACAGGCTGTTTCCTGTATCCAGCGCCTCGATCTCTTTCATCTCCTCACCGGTCAGGGAGAAGTCAAAGATATTAAAGTTTTCTTCCATGCGGTTCTTGTGTGTAGACTTCGGGATCAGCACTACATCGCTCTGAAGAAGGAAACGAAGCGCTGTCTGAGCTACGGATTTGCCGTATTTTTCACCGATCTTTTTCAGTACCGGATTGTTGAAATAGTCGTTCTTGCCTTCTGCAAAAGGCCCCCATGACATGATCTGGGTTCCATTCTTTTTCATGTATTCTTTTGCGACTTTCTGCTGCTGGAACACATGAGTCTCCACCTGATTTACAGCCGGTTTGATCCGGGAGAAATGGAAGAGATCCAGATAACGGTCCGGATAGAAGTTGGATACACCGATGGCACGTACTTTGCCCTCATCGTAAGCCTCTTCCATTGCACGGTAAGTTCCGTAGTAATCGCCAAATGGCTGATGGATCAGGAGCAGATCGATATAACCTGTCTGCAGCTTTTTCAGAGACTCTTCGATAGAAGCTTTCGCTTTTTCGTATCCTGCGTTTGTGATCCATACTTTTGTCGTGATGAAAAACTCTTCTCTCGGAAGTCCGCTCTTTTTCAGGGCGTTTCCGACCCCTTCTTCGTTGCCGTACGCCTGAGCGGTATCAATGCTGCGGTAGCCTGTCTCAATTGCTTCCAGCACGCAGCGCTCTGTCTCTTCCGGCGGAGTCTGATATACTCCGTATCCTAATTTCGGCATCTTGACGCCATTGTTTAATGTAACATATTCCATGATAAATTCCTCCGTTCTTTTGAATATTGATTTCCTGTTTCCAATTACAAGTTTACATCCGAAGAGAAAAAAAGTACAATAAGAATACAGGAATTCAGATTCCTGAAAATGAATAGTGAAAGGAAAGAAGAAAATGTTGAATCTGCTGGAGCTGGAGCAGCTTGCTGCATTTGCAGAATACGGGACACTATCGAAAGCCGCTGAAAAACTGAATATTTCACAGCCTACGATCACAAGGACGATGCAGCATCTTGAAGATGAATTCGGAGTGCCGTTGTTTGAACGAAGTAAGAATCACATTGCACTGAATGAAACGGGAAGACGGGCTGTCGATTATGCCGCCCAACTTTTAAAGGACGCAGAAAAAGCAGTGGAATACGTCCGGGCGTTTGACCGGAGCCTGCATACGATCACAGTCAGCTCCTGTGCGCCCGCCCCACTGTGGAGGCTGCTTCCGGTACTGTCGGATGCATTTCCGGATATGACACTATCCTCCTCTATTAAAAGTAACGCATCGGTACTGGAAGATGTGAGATCCGGCCGCTGCCTTCTGGCGGTATTGCCGGGGATGCCGGAAGAGGGGAGCATTCCAGAAACATATTGCTGCCGGCCCTTTATGAAAGAAAATCTGGCGGTGTGCGTGCCTCCTGACCATATGCTTGCCGGGTATAAAGAGGTGTCTTTTGAAGTGCTAAACGGATATAATTTCCTGCTGGGTACAAGGCTCGGGTTCTGGGACGACATGTGCCGGGAAAAAATGCCGGCTTCAAGGTTTCTGGTACAGACGGATCAGTTTACAATGGAGGAACTGATCAGGGAATCTTCCCTGCCCTGCTTTGTGACAGACGTTGCTGAGTATGGCGGAGAAATATACGGAGACAGAATTGTCATACCCATCTCAGACCAGGAGGCGAAGATAACATTTCATATAGTATATGACGGGACAGATAAAAAATATGCCCCGGCGTTTGCACAACTTTTTGATTCCTGACCATGGCAGATGCCGCTTTTAATATTTCAGAAACGAAACGGAAACGCCTTGTCAATAAAACCGGGTTATCTTTATATCATCGAACGGAAATAAAGACCATATAAAGAAAGAAGGAGCAAGGTAAATGGCAAAATCAAAGCTTGTAAAAGCAAATCAGAAAATCGCCGATGCAGTGGCCGGCGGTTACAAGAAAATTGAGAGAGGTGTAGTCGGTGGATATAAAAAGATTGAAAATGGCGCGGTAGACGGATTTACAAAAATTTCCGATTCCTTTGTAGACCGGTTCCTGACAAAAGACGGGGAAACCGTTGAGGAAGCAAAAGCGAGACTGGAAGCAGAGCAGAAAGAGAAGTAAAGAAAATGGCAAAGACGGGGGGATTGAAATAATACGGATAGGGACAGGGCAAAACACGATTGGGGACGTAGTAAAACCGCATTTTACTACGTCCCCAATAATTAACATTGCTCAGCTATTGTATACAGCAGTTTCTCCGTATCCTCCCAGCCAAGACACGGGTCGGTGATGGATTTTCCGTATACATGGTCAGTTCCGATCTGCTGGCATCCTTCCACGAGGTAGCTCTCGATCATGACGCCCTTGACGAGCCTCCGGATATCATCATCGATCCGGCGGCTGTGCAGGATCTCTTTTACGATGCGGATCTGCTGCTTATATTTCTTGCCGGAGTTGGAATGATTAGCATCAATGAGGACGGCCGGGTTTTCCAGATTCCTTTCCTCGTACTTTTCAAGAAGAAGCTGGATATCTTCATAGTGGTAGTTGGGGATCGTGTTTCCGTGCTTGTTTACGGCTCCTCTGAGGATCGTGTGGGTGAGCGGATTCCCTTCTGTCCGTACTTCCCAGCCTCTGGAGATAAAATCATGTCCTCCCTGTGCTGCAACGACAGAGTTGAGCATGACAGAGAAGTCTCCGCTGGTGGGATTCTTCATGCCTACAGGGATGTCCAGCCCGCTGACCATAAGGCGGTGCTCCTGATTCTCTACGGAGCGGGCTCCGATGGCTACATAGGAGAGAATATCGGAGAGATAGTGCCAGTTGTCCGGGTAGAGCATCTCATCCGCGGCAGTAAGTCCGGTTTCTGAGATGGAGCGGATATGCATATGGCGGATAGCAAGGATTCCTGCAAGTATATCCGGTTTTGCCTCGGGGTCCGGCTGATGGAGCATCCCCTTGTATCCCTCGCCCGTAGTACGGGGCTTATTTGTATAGATGCGGGGCACAAGTACAAGACGGTCCGAAACCTTTTCCTGTACCTTTGCCAGACGGTTTGTATATTCGCATACGGAGTCTTCATTGTCGGCCGAGCAGGGTCCCACGATCACGAGAAATTTATCGGATTCGCCTGTGATCACGTCACGTATAAGCTTGTCGCGCCCGGCTTTTATTTTTTTTATTTCTTCGGACAGGGGCTCCAGCGCTTTGACCTCGTCCGGAGAAGGCAGTTGTCTGATAAATGTAAAACTCATTGTATTTTCCCTCTGTGATTTTTATTTTAGTTCGTCGGCGGATCGGCTGATTCCACCGGATATTCTACCGGATGTAACAGTTCAGCCGCGCCATTCGTAAAACCGCACTTCGTGCTTATTGCGGCTGACGCCACTGTTTTACTCATTGACAGGCAATCAACTCATCTGATTCCAACGGACAAATTATAATACAGAGAAGGGAAATTGTCGATACTTCCGCATAAAAAGTCTTGACAGATGAGAAAAAAACGTTTATATTATCACCCATAGCAAGGACGCTTGATCATTTGGTCAGGTGTCCTTTTTACATATATGAATACAGGACCGTCCTCAGGCGGTCGGGAGACAAAGGCGTTTCTTCTGTTATATAGTGCAGAGGAAGGCTTTTTTTGTTTAATAGGAAACTTCGTTCCCTATCAAACAAAAACGCTCCGCGGGATGCGCACTCGCGCGAAGTGGATATTTGTCGCTAAAGCGACCGCGCTCGGCGCGAGAGTTCCGCAAGCGGAACTCTTTGCTCTTTCCGCGGGCAGCGGACCGGGCGGAGATTTGATTTATGTCAGGAGGAAACACAGCATGAAAGAACTGGTAGAACACACAGAAGGGATCAACCGGCTGATGGCGCGGTACGGCGTCAAATTCGGGATTTATAAAGGCGGTGAATTCCACGAGCAGCTCTTTCCGTTCGATGCGATCCCAAGGGTCATCACCCATGATGATTTTCAGCAGCTTGAAAAAGGTCTGATCCAGCGGGTAAATGCGCTGAATCTGTTCCTGAATGATATATACAGTGAGAAGAAAATCATAAAAGACGGCGTCATACCGGAAGAATTTGTATTTATTTCCTCCGGTTATCTGCCGCAGTGTGAGGGCATCATGCCGACGAAAAACATATACAGCCACATATCAGGCATCGATCTGGTGCTTGGAAAAGACGGAGAATGGTACATACTAGAGGACAACTTACGGATTCCTTCCGGCGCGTCTTATCCCATGATTGCCAGAGAGATATGCAGAAGAGTATCGCCCGCAACATTCAGCAACAACTCTGTTGTAGATAACAGGAACTATGCAGCAATGCTGCGGCAGACCATGGACTGGGTGAATACCGGCGGGATTCCGGTCATCATGACGCCGGGGCGCTACAATGCGGCATACTTTGAGCACTCTTATCTGGCGGAGAGAACGGGCAGCGAGCTTGCCACCTGCACGGATCTGTTTGTGGAAGACAATTTCTTATATTACAGGGATTACCGGGAAAAGAAGCAGAAAGTGGGCGTGATCTACCGGAGGATCTCGGACGAATATCTGGACCCCATGACATTTAATCCGGAATCGCTGATCGGCATTCCGAATATTATGGACGTGTACCGCAGCGGAAATGTGGCTATCGTGAACGCTCCGGGAAACGGAGTAGCTGACGACAAGGGCATCTATTATTTCGTCCCCAAAATGATCCGCTATTATCTGGATCAGGAGCCGATCCTTAAAAATGCCCCGACTTATCTGCCGTTCTACGATGAGGACAGAAAATATGTGCTCGACAATCTGGAGAAGCTGGTCATCAAGGATGTGGCGGAAGCCGGGGGCTACGGCGTGATCTTCGGAAATGAGCTGAGCAGTGAGAAGCTCTCGGAGATGAAGAAGCTGATCGAGAAAGAATCCAGACGTTTTATTGCCCAGGAAGTCGTTGATTTTCAGGATATGGAGGTCATGGAGAGGGAGGACAGAGTGCTCAGAAAAGCAGATCTCCGGGCATTTGTCCTGTCAGGTGAAACGACAAAGGTATGGCCCGGCGGCCTTACCAGATTTTCGAGGAATGCGGATTCATTTGTGGTGAATTCATCACAGGGAGGAGGATTTAAAGACACATGGGTATTATCTCAATGGAAAAAGTAGATCATCTGTACTGGCTCGGACGCTATACAGAGAGAGTTTATACAACGCTGCGGGTGTTCTTTCATATCTATGACAAAATGATCGAACAGCCGGAAGGGATTTATGCGAAATACTGCGAAAGGCTGAATATCCCGAATATCTATACATCTAACCGGCAGTTTGCTATGTCATATCTTTTCGGCGAAAACAATCCGGATTCCCTGCGCTCTAATATGGAGCGTGCCTATGATAATGCAGTGGTACTCAGAGACGAACTGAGCACTACGGTGCTTTCCTATGTACAGCTTGCAGTGGACGCTTTTGAGGCTTGCAGGAAAACGACGGCCCCACTTCTCGAACTGCAGCAGGTGATCGATGATCTGCTTGCTTTCTGGGGAGGTGCAGACGATTATGTGGAACAGGAGGACTGCCGCAATATCCTGAAATGCGGGAAATATGTAGAGCGGCTTGACCTCTGTATGCGGCTTGATTATCATACGGAAAACCTGGAAAAAGAGTACAGAAAACTGTGTAACAGGCTCGGAAAAACAAATCTGGTTTACCATGAGGCAAGTCTGAACCGTCTGGAAGAGATCATACTGCGGGAGGAGCATCCGGAGCAGTACTACAGGGAAGCGCTGGGGTGCCTGGGCGCTCTGCTGGCATAGGTGGCCGATTTACAGCTGGCCAATTTAGAGGCTTGATTATGAGAAAATTAAAATTTAAGTACAGTATGGAACTGAAATTTTCATCTCCGGTGAGCAGACATTATTTTGCACTGCGCTGCGTCCCCGGGGATTCTTTGCGGCAGAAGATCACGGTGGCCGAATGCCGTGTGAGTCCTGCCGATTACACAAGTGCAGATAAAGACGGATTCGGGAACCTGAAGATCAGCGGCAGCTGCCGGAAATTACATGATACGTTCAGCTATCATGTCGCGGGTACAGCCGTTGTGCAGGGAATGATCGTGCAGAAATGTCCTCTTCATCCCATGTACCGGTATCCGTCAAAGTATACTGAACCCGGACCGGGGATCACTGCATTTGCAGAGAAAGTGTCACAGAAGTGTAAAAGACAGGGGACAGAGACAGCTATGGAGAGAGCAGTGTGCGCCATGCATGATCTGTATACCCGTTTTCAATATATCCCTGGCGTGACGGATATCGGGACAACTGCAGAACAGGCGCTCATGCAGGGAAAGGGCGTATGTCAGGACTATGCCCATATCATGATCGCAGTGATGCGTCAAATGGGAATCCCGGCAAGGTATGTAAACGGTCTGATGATCGGGGAGGGAGCCACCCATGCGTGGGTGGAAATTTATACGGACGGCGGCTGGTACGGTCTGGACCCGACAAATGACCTGCATATCGATGATTACTATATCAAGCTCGCTCACGGGCGGGATTACGCGGACTGCGTGGTAGACAAAGGAATCTTTCTGGGAAATGCATCTCAGGAACAGAAAATATATGTGAATGTGGAGGAAATCAGTGATGGTAGAGACAGTAGTGTCAATGGAACTGCCGGTGGACGAGAAGCTGACGATCCGGAAAAACCGGATCATGCCGGCACATCCCACGGGGGATGAAAAGAGGATCGCGATCGTGACGGGGACTCACGGAGATGAGCTGGAAGGCCAGTTCGTGTGTTATGAGCTGCTCAGAAGGGTGAAGGCGGAGCCGGGATATCTGAAAGGAATTGTGGACGTCTATTCGGCGCTTAATCCTCTGGGGATCGATTCGATCACGAGAGGAATTCCCATGTTTGATCTGGATATGAACCGGATTTTCCCGGGCAATGAGGAAGGCCCTATGATGGAGTCTGTCGTGTACGGGCTGATGGAAGACCTGAAAGGCGCAGATCTGTGCGTGGATATCCATGCCAGCAATATTTTTCTGATGGAGCTGCCTCAGGTGCGGATCAATGAGCTCACGGCGGAAACCCTTGTCCCCCTTGCAAAGAAGATCAATGTGGATTTTGTCTGGGTTCATGCATCGGCCACAGTTCTTGAGTCCACTCTTGCTTACAGTCTGAACAGTATCGGAACCCCCACACTGGTCGTTGAGATGGGTGTAGGTATGCGGATCACAAAAGAATACGGATATCAGCTCGTGGAAGGAATCCTGAATGTGATGAAGGAACTGGGTGTCTGGGAAGGCGATGTGGGAGAAGTGCGGACTCCCATCGTATCTACGGACCGGGAGGTGGGATACCTGAACGCGGACAGTGCAGGGATCTATGTGCCCCATGTAAAGATCGGCGAACAGGTAGAAGAGGGAACGCTTCTTGGAGAGATCTTAAATCCTCTGACCGGGGACGTGGAGCAGTCGGTGACAGCGCCGATCTCAGGACTGGTATTTACAAGGCGAGAGTATCCGGTTGTCTACAGCGGCTCACTGCTGGGAAGAATACTGGGAAGCAGCGACAAAGGAAAGGAGGCGGATGACAATGCGGAAGACGGAAATATATAAGCTGGGATCACCGTACCGGGAGGATCTCACCATCAGCGGCTACACTTTCGGACATGGGCGCAAATCAGCGTGTATCGTGGGAAGCATCCGGGGAAATGAAATACAGCAGCTCTACGTTTGCTCACAGATCGTAAGGAAGCTGGAAGAGCTTGAGGCGTCCCACGCCATCGCCTCCGGCAAGGAGATCCTTGTGGTGCCTTCTGTCAACCATCATGCAATGAATATCGGCAAGCGGTTCTGGCCGGTGGATAATACAGACATCAACCGGATGTTTCCGGGATATGATCAGGGAGAGACGACGCAGAGAATTGCGGATGGCGTATTCCGGACGGTAAAAGATTATGACTACGGCATACAGTTTGCAAGCTTTTACATGCCGGGAGACTTTATCCCACACGTCCGTATGATGGACACGGGCAGGCAGAACACCAGCCTTGCCGGGCTGTTCGGACTTCCCTATGTAGTGGTGAGAAAGCCAAAGCCTATAGATACGACCACACTGAACTATAACTGGCAGATCTGGGATACCAACGCATTCTCCCTGTATACGATGGAGACGGACTTTATCGACGAAGTGTCTGCCCAGCAGGCAGTATCCGCAGTGCTGCGTTTCCTGACCAGAATGGGTATTCTGAAATACAACAGCCATAACGGATACATCTCTACGGTGATCGGCGAGGAAGAACTGGCATCCGTGCGGACAGCTTCAGGCGGCATATACAGAAGACTGTGCCATCCCGGAGACGAAGTGCGGATGGGAACACCCCTTGCAGAGATTGTCCATCCCTACGAGGGGAATGTGATCTCCACGGTGCTTTCTCCGACAGAAGGGATCGTGTTCTTCACACATAAGAAACCGCTTGTGACGGAGAATGAAGTGATATGTAAGATCATACGCAGGCTGCATGCATAACGAAAAAAGTGGGGCTGTCGGAAAATAGATAGTCCCTTTTTCGGTCACGGTGATGATCCATATTGCATGTCCCCGGGAAGATTTGAGAAATTCAGTTCTTCTTTTGTCGGAGTAAACAGGATTTCAATTCGGTCCATGATTTCCAGATAACAGGCTTCTTTACTCATTTTTGTTTTCTCCGTTTCCTTCCTTAATACTGTATTGATAATACAGAAGAACTGTGTCAGCAATATGATGCTTTAATGAAAATTGAAAGAAACAATTGAAATTTACCGTAAACGGATGAAAAGGTTGACAATTATCAAAAACGGGTATATCCTAAATGCAGAATAGGAAGGGGGGAACCGCTTTATGCTTTATGAGAACCTGAATCAGCGGAAGAAAGAACTGGGACTTACAACAGAACAGCTCTCCCAGCTGTCGGGAGTGCCGGTGGGAACGATCAATAAGATCTTAAGCGGGGAGACGCGTTCTCCGCGATATGATACGCTTCGTGCTCTTGAGGATGTCTTGTATGGCGCTGCAGGCAGCGGAAACCTGGAACCTGATCCCGGCAGAAGCATCTATGATACAGCTTATGACCGGACAGACAGTTTATGGGCAAAAGCCGGCGATGAGGCATATCGGAATCTGCCGGATGCTGTCAGAGAAGCGGCTGCTCCGTATGTTACGAAAAGACAGGGAGAATATACGGCAGACGATTACAGGAAGCTGCCCGAAGATGTCCGGGCGGAGCTGATCGACGGCGTGCTTATTTTTCTTGAAGCTCCTACATTTACACATCAGGAGATGGTGACAGAAATTTTGCTGGATTTTGGGTTTTATATCCGAAAAAACAAGGGACTCTGCCGTGTGCTCCCGTCGCCTCTGGATGTACAGATTGACTGCGACGACAGAACCATCGTGCAGCCGGATATCGCTCTGATCTGCAATGAGGAAAGGATCACGCGGAAAGGAATCTACGGGGCGCCGGACTTCTGCATTGAGATCGTCTCGGATCCCAGCCGGAAGAGGGACTACGGGATTAAGGTGCAGAAGTATATGAATGCCGGCGTGCGGGAATACTGGATCGTGGACCGAAAGAGGGAAAAGATCGTATGCTATTGGTTCGAGGGTGAGGATGCTCCGGAAATCTCGATGTATACGTTCCGTGATAAAGTGCCTGTGAGGATTTATGACGGACAGCTTGAGATCGACTTCCCGGGAATCATGCAGCGCTTGTGGAAAGAAGAGTAAAAGGGGGCCGCAAAGCCCCTTTTTAAAATGATATTATCCGAGTATCTCCTTGAGATCCTGCTCCGGTGTTGTGGTCGGGCGGATTCCGTAATTCTTCACAAGAAAATCAAGCACGCCGGGTGACAGGAACGCCGGAAGCGTGGGTCCGAGATAAATATTCCGAATACCCAGGTGCAGGAGTGTCAACAGGATACAGACAGCTTTCTGCTCATACCAGGACAGCACCAGTGTCAGCGGCAGGTCGTTGACGCAGCAGTCAAACGCATCCGCCAGAGCAAGGGCAGCACGGATTGCACTGTATGCATCGTTGCACTGCCCCATGTCCATGATCCGTGGAAGTCCGCCGATGGTACCCAGATTAAGGTCGTTGAACCTGTATTTTCCGCAGGCGAGAGTGAGCACTGCCGTATCAGACGGTGTCTGCTTTACAAAATCTGTATAATAGCTGCGGCCTTTTCTCGCTCCGTCGCATCCGCCTACAAGGAAAATGTGCTTTAAGGCGCCGCCTTTTACTGCATCTACGATCGTACCTGCGGCGGATAATACGGTATTGCGCGCAAATCCTGTGGTGACAGTTTTTCCGCCGTTGATTCCGGTGAAGTCCTGGTCTTCCGGGTAGCCGCCCAGTTCCAGAGCTTTTTCGATGACAGGTGTGAAGTCTTTATCTTCTCCAATGTGGATGACTCCGGGATAGGAGACAACTTCCGTTGTGAATACACGGTCCGCATAGCTGGCTTTCGGCGGCATCAGACAGTTGGTCGTAAACAGGACCGGAGCCGGAATGTCCGCGAACTCTTTCTGCTGATTGTGCCATGCGGTGCCATAATTCCCTTTCAGGTGTGGGTATGCTTTCAGCTTTGGATATGCGTGTGCCGGAAGCATCTCGCCGTTGGTATAGATATTGATCCCTTTCCCTTCTGTCTGTTCCAGAAGAAGCTGCAGGTCTTTCAGATCGTGCCCGCTGATCACGATAAACGGTCCTTTCTCCACTGTAAGTGGCACAGTGACAGGCACCGGATCCCCGTAGCTCTCAGTGTTTGCCTGATCCAGAAGCGCCATACATTTCAGATTGATCTCGCCCACTTTCATTACAATGGGAAGGAGCTGCTCCATGTTCAGATCTTCGCCGATGGCGAACATTCCTTCATAGAAGAAAGCGTTGACTTCTTCATCAGAATAACCCAGTACCATTGCGTGGTACGCATATGCCGCCATTCCTCTGAGACCGAACAGAATCAGGGATTTCAGAGAGCGGGTATCCTCGTCTGCATTCCAGAGCAGCCCCATATCGTAATCCTCTGTCCTGCCGCATGGCTGGGCGCAGTCTCCGCATCCGGGGAGGAGGGCGTTTTTCTCTCTTGTTACATTTTCAATCTGCTGACAGATCGTCTCCTCGTTAAAGTTTACATTGGTGATCGTTGTAAACAGTCCCTCGATCATTGCCCGGTGAGTGGACGGAGAGGGCGTATTTCCGCTGGCTGCCCGTGCAAGGCCGATCAGGGCGCCTGTAAGTTTATCCTGAAGTCCGGCCACATCTGCGCTCTTTCCGCAGACTCCGGCTTTGCCGGTGCATCCGGTACATCCTGCAGTCTGTTCACACTGAAAACAAAACATATTATCTGACATTTCCATAACCTCCTGTCAGCGCCGGCCGCATTTTTGTCTGTATACCGGCACTGTAATTGATTTCTGTATTGCATCGTTTGACGATGTATTCTGAGCATAGTACAATGTTTAAAACAAGACGGTTGTAAATACAACAGAAAGGTAATTATGAAAAAATATTTATCACTACTAAAAAATTCAAAGCTGTTTCAGGGAATCAGCGAGGATGAACTTACTTCCATGCTGGACTGCCTGTCAGCTGTTACACGGGATTATCATAAAGGAGAATATGTATTCAGCAGGGGAGAGCGCATTGACAGTGTGGCGTTGCTTCTGGAGGGATGTATCCATATTCAGAAAGAAGATTACTGGGGGAATCTGAGTATCCTCAGCGAGATTTCAGAAGGAGAAATATTCGGTGAAGTGTATGCCTGCCTCGGGAGCGATGAATTAATGAATAATGCGGTTGCTGTAAAACCGAGTAAAGTGCTCTTCCTGGATGTGAAGCGGATTCTCACCATGTGCCCGTCGGCCTGTCAGTTCCACGGGCGGCTGATCCGCAATCTGCTTACTGTGCTCGCTCAAAAGAATAAAATGCTAACCCAGAAGCTGGAGCATATGTCCAGAAGAACGACAAGGGAAAAGCTTCTCTCTTATCTGTCAGAGCAGTCCCAGAGAGCCGGAAGCCCGGTATTTGATATCCCCTTTAACCGGCAGCAGCTCGCGGACTTTCTCTCCGTGGACCGGAGCGCCATGTCCGCAGAGCTGTGCAGGATGCGGGATGAGGGGATACTGTCCTTTGACAGAAATCACTTTGTACTGGAATGACAGAACTGAAGAGCAGACAGAACAGTCAGATCGGACTGCCCGGTCAGAAGGATATCTGTTCTGCATATATTTTCACAAGTTCCAGTGCAACCGCACACGCTGCGTCCATACCTTCGACTGTGATATGCTCATATGGCCCGTGATATCCGTGACCACCGGTTCCCAGGTTGGGACAGGGCAGTCCTTTGAAGCTTAACTGGGCGCCGTCTGTGCCGCCCCGGATTGGGAGGATCAGCGGTGTGACGCCTGCATTCCGGCAGGCTTTTTTCGCATTCTCGATTAAGTGCATACAGCCGGAGATGATTTCGGCCATGTTGCGGTACTGGTCTGTTATGGTGAGGGCAGCAGTGCCGCGTCCCCATTTCTGATTGATCTTTTTCTCTATATTCCGCAGTGTCTCTTTGCGCTCTTCAAATTTCGCTGCATCATGATCCCGGATGATATACCGGAGTACTGCATTTCCCACATCACCTTTCAGGTCAATGAGATGATAGAAGCCCTCGTATCCGTCTGTATCACGCGGCGTTTCTCCCTCGGGCAGCATGGAGTTGATCTCCATGGCCACGAGAGAAGCATTTACCATAACATCTTTGGAAGAGCCCGGATGGACATTTACGCCATTGATCTGGAATTCCGCTTTGGCGGCGTTGAAGTTCTCATACTGGATCTCACCTTCCGTGTCGCCGTCCAGTGTATAGGCAAAGTCGGCGTCGAATTCTTCCACATCAAAATGAGCGGCACCCATGCCAATCTCCTCGTCCGGAGTAAAGGCGATGGAAATGGGACCGTGAGGGATATTTTCATCCAGAATCCGCTCTGCCATGGTCATGATCTCGGCGATTCCCGCCTTGTCGTCTGCCCCGAGGATCGTAGTCCCGTCGCTTGTAATCAGAGTGCGGCCTTTTAGGTCTTTTAAGTGCGGGAACATATCCGGCGACAGGACGTGGCCGCTTGTGCCAAGAGGCAGTTCCCGGCCGTTGTAATCCTCGTGAATCTCGGGGATGATCCGGTGGTCACAGAAGTCGGATACTGTGTCCAGATGTGCGATGAATCCGAGTTTCGGCCGGTCTTCATAGCCCAGTGTGGCGGGAATATGAGCGTACAGGTAGCACTGGGTGTCCACTTTCACGTCCGTGATTCCCATTGTAAAAAGCTCCCGGTACAGATGCTGTGCCAGCTCAAACTGGCAGGCGGAGGAGGGCACGGTGCCGCTCTCTTCGTCGCTGGGAGTTCTGATTGCTGCGTATTTTAATAATCTCTCGAATGCTTTCATTTTAATTGTCTGATCCTTTCCTGATAATTGTCTAATATATCCTGCAATGTAATATTCTCCATCTCTTCCTCGGCTTTTTGCTGTATCTGATCAAAATAATCCTGAAGCGCCAGCTGAATATTAACACCCACGCCGCACTCCGGGTTTGTATGGGTATCCAGATGGAGAAGTGGTTTTTCTCCTTCCACAGCTTTGTATACGTCCAGAAGCGTAATCGCAGACGGTTCTCTGGTCAGTGCAGGTCTGGGATGGCCCTTTACACTGGAGAGGAGCCCTGATTTTCGAAGGGCGGACATCATCTGCCGCACGTAACCGGGATTGGTCCGGATGCTCTCCGCGATTTTCCCGCTGGACAGAGGACAGCCGCCGCTCAGGGCGATGTAGGCCATGATGTGGACGGCGTCACTTACCTTCGTAGAATACTTCATCTTGTTTCCTCCTTGAGAATGACAGTTCAGCCCGCGCCATTCGCAAAGCCGCACTGGCGTGCTTACTGCGTCTGCGCCGCTTCTTTGCTCATATGCCGGCGCTCAGCTCATCCCGGCGAGCAGGCTGATTTTTATGCAAGCATAAATCAGCCCTTCCCTCCGGGATGGCTAAACTGTTAGTGTTAAAAATATTATAACAGCACATTGACAGATATACAAGGTAATGGTAAACTGACAATGATGTTAGAATATAAATAACAACAAACGGAGAGGAAGTAAATATCATGAGTTTTTATGAAGATCTTGTCATGCAGACACAGATGAATTATTCCAGATATTACAGTGTTTATGCATCAGGCGGTACACCCTACGAATTATCTGATAAGAAACCGCTGCCTTATAAAGAACAGATAGAAGAGCTTGTCCGGCAGGTGAAAGAGGCAGAGTGCGTTATAGTGGGCGGTGCCTCCGGTCTGTCCGCAGCGGGCGGCGGTGATTTCTATTATGGAGATACTCCGTCTTACCGTAAATATTTTGGAAAATTTGCGGAAAAGTATGGTTTCAAAGGCGCTTTTGACGGGATGATGCATCCGTTTACAACGAGGGAAGAATACTGGGGATACCTTGCGACTTTCCTGAATACGACTCTTCATGCACCGGTGAGAAAAACCTATCTGGATCTGGATGCGGTGCTCAAAGGAAAAGAATTTTTCATTCTGACTACGAATCAGGACACACAGTTCGTCAAGCTGTATCCGGAGGAAAAGGTCAGTGAGATCCAGGGAGACCACCGTTTCTTCCAGTGTTCAAAATGCTGCTGTGACGATACATGGGATGCGGTGAAACCAGTGGATGATATGATTCGTGCCATGGGCGACGGGACATATATTCCCACAGAGCTGATCCCGCGCTGTCCCCACTGCGGTGCAGAGGCATTTCCGTGGGTGAGAGGGTACGGCAATTTCCTCCAGGGCAGAAAGTATAATGAAGAGTATGAAAAAATATCAAAATACATCATGGACAATGGAAAGAAAAAGATTCTTTTTCTGGAACTGGGGGTCGGAAGAATGACTCCTATGTTTATTCAGGAGCCGTTCTGGAATCTGACGATGAATCTGCCGGATGCAAGATATATCGCGGTAAACGATAAGTATGCTTTCCTGCCAAAGGATATAGAGGATAAAGGCATGGCTATTTGTGGAGATATCGGGAAAGTGCTGGAGGACGCGGCAAAGGGGATGGAGGAATAGATCATGAATGATAAAGATATGAAATTCAATGAGATTGCAGAAAAGATCAGAGAAGCTGACGCTATCCTGATCGGAGCCAGCAACGGCCTGTCTATCACTGAAGGGCTGCATCTTTTCGCAGACAATCAGGCGTTTGAAGAACTTTTTGGCGACCTGAAACGAAAATACGGGCTTCAGTGCATCCTTCACGGAATGGGAGCCCACTGGCCGTCAGAAGAGGAAAAGTGGGGATTCTGGAGCCGGCTGATCCATCACTATTGCGGGGAGTACAAGGAGACTCCGGTGATGGCAGATCTGAAAAGGGTTGTGGGAGAGAAAGATTATTTTATAGTTACATCCAACGGGGAGTGTCATTTTGAAATGTGCGGATTCGATCCTGGGAAAATCTATGAGATCGAGGGAAACTGGCTTACCATGCAGTGTGCATCACGTTGCCATGATACCGTTTATCCGTCTTTTGAACTGACGGAGAAAATGGCAGCAGCGGAGCGGGATGGGAGAATTCCCTCAGATATGGTTCCCAGGTGCCCTGTCTGCGGCGGCCCCATGCAGATCCATATGGAAGGAGACCGGAATCTTATTCCGGATACGGCGTCTAAGAGCCGGATGGAGGCATTTCTTCAGAAATATCACGGGAAGAAACTGGTTATTCTGGAGCTTGGTATTGGCTGGAGAAACCAGCTGATCAAAGCCCCGCTGATGAGTCTGGCCGCACAGGAACCGGAGGCGGCTTATATTACTGTGAATCTTGGAGAAATTTACATATCGGATGAGATACGGGAAAAGTCATACGGGCTGGACGGCGATCTGGCAGCAATCCTCAGAGATTTGTCTGAGGTGCTCCGGCGCTGACGAGGGCTTTTTATTCAGGCAGGCATAAAATACCTGTGGATTTTTTTCTGTCATACTCCAGAAAGGCAGCTTGATCACACCCGGTGTCATTTCGCCTACACCCAGTTCCAGAAGAGTTTTTTCTACAAGTATCTCTGTATTTTTCAGATGTGTCGTATTGTCAGTTGCAGCTTGTACGGCAAACATAGTTGACTTCCTTTCTTTATGATGTTATTTTTAAAATTACATGGCGGATTATAATTTATAAATTACAAGATGCAAATGGAGATGAAGTTTGTACATGAAGTATTCAACAAAGTTAAGCGATACGATCCACCTGCTTTCTTTTCTCTGCCTGGGGGAAGGGAAAAAAATGACCAGCGCAAGGATCGCAGAAAGTGTAAAGACAAATCCGGCTTATATCAGGCAGTTGATGTCTGCATTGAAAAAAGCCGGATTGATCTCTACTGTGCAGGGACAGGCGCAGGCTGCGCTGACGCGCTCCGCAGAACAGATAACTATGCTCGACATCTACCGTGCGGTCGAGGGAGATAAACCGCTTCTGCATCTGGATATCCACACAAATCCGGAGTGCGGCGTAGGGGTTAATATCCAGCTTGCAGCCGGAGATTTTTACCGGGAGGTGCAGGAGGCAGCAGAGAAGAAGATGCAGGAGATCAGCCTTCAGGATATCATCGACAGATTTTATGAGAGAATCGGGACGGAAGAAATTGATCTCGCTACAGATATAGAAAAACAGGCATGACTGCAGACAGATGACAGAACGATGACAAAAAGAGAACAAAATGGAGGAGATCAAAATGGAGAAACAGAAGAAAATCGGGCTTGTAGTAGAAGGCGGCGGTATGAAATGCGCATATAATGCAGGCATTCTGGATGCTTTTCTGGATCAGGGGATCACCTTTGACTACTGTATCGGTGTATCCGGAGGATCGGGAAATGTAGCGTCTTATGTGGCGGGGCAGAGAGGCAGGAATCTCAGGTTTTTTACAGACCATATCCATTCACCGAAGTATTTCGGGCTGAAAAGCCTGCTCAGGACGGGTAATCTGTTCGGGCTTGAATACATTTATGCTGAACTGACGAATTCCACAGGAGAGGATCCGCTGGATTTTGCGGCGATCATGAAGAATCCCGCGGAATATGAAGTTGTGGCGACGAATGCTTTGACCGGGGAGGCTGAGTATTTCGGAAAAGAAGATATGAAACAGGATGACTACAGGCCGATCATGGCGTCCAGCGCGATCCCTGCGGCCTGCCGCCCGGTAGAGATCAACGGTGTTCCTTATTATGATGGAGGCATTGCCGATGCTATTCCGGTGCGCCATGCGTTAGAACAAGGGTGTGATCGTCTGGTGGTGATCTTGTCCAAACGGCGGGATTATGTAAGAAAGCCTCAGGGAATGCGGTTCCTGTATTCCCGTCTCTGCCGGAAATATCCGAAGATCATAGAGGCGATCGACCAGAGACATATTACATATGCGAAAAATCAGAAAGAAGTATTTGATCTGGAAAAGGAAGGAAAGGCATTTGTCTTTGCGCCCAGTGAGCCGATCAAAGTGGGAACCTATTCCATGGATGAAGAGACAGAGCGGAAACTGTATGATCTGGGAATGAGAGATTTCGCGGATCAGCAGGAGGCTCTAAAAAAGTTTATGAGCTGAAGGGAGATTGCATATGGCTGTTTGTATTAAAGACCAGATCCAGAATATGAATCTTGTGATCGGCTGTACCATTGGGTGCAGTTACTGTTATGCGAGAAATAATGTCCGTCGGTTTCATATGACAGAGGATTTTTCCAGACCGGAATATTTTCCCGGAAAACTGAGACTGATGGACAGAAAACGTCCACAGAATCTGCTGCTTACAGGGATGAGCGATTTTTCAGACTGGAACCCGGAATGGAGAGAAGAAGTGTTTGCCAGAATCGCACGGAATCCTCAGCATCAGTATATCTTTCTCACCAAACGGCCGGAGAAGATCCAGTTTTCCACAGAGCTTGATAATGTCTGGTTCGGAGTAACGGTGACGTCTGCGAAGGAGAAGGGAAGGATCCAGGCGATGCGTGAGCATATCAGGGCGAAACACTATCAGGTCAGCTTTGAGCCCATGTTTGATGACATCGGAGAAGTGGACTTTACCGGGATCGAGTGGATTGTGGTCGGTACGGAAACCGGACGCCGGAAGGGAAAATCAGAGTCAAAGCCGGAATGGGTGTGGAATCTGACGGATCAGGCGCACAGTCTCGGCATTCCTGTGTTTATGAAGGAAGACCTTCTTCCTGTCATGGGAGAAGAGCAGATGGTCCAGGAACTGCCGCAGGTATTTTATGATGTTTTGGAGGAGCAGAAAGCATGGAAGAGCAGGTAAAGGAAAGCAGTATTCTGATCCGGGAAGTGGAGACAAAGAATATTATGACAAAATCCACCCTGCCGGTAGGAGGATATTCCGTAAATCCGTATGTGGGATGTACCCATGGCTGTAAATACTGCTATGCCTCATTTATGAAGCGGTTTACAGGTCATGCTGAGCAGTGGGGCACTTTCCTTGATGTGAAACGCTGGCCGACGATCAAAAATCCATGGAAATACAGAGGGCAGAGAGTGGTTATCGGTTCGGTAACCGATGGATATAATCCGCAGGAAGAGCAGTTCGGGAATACCCGTCGGATTCTGGAGCAGCTGAAAGGAAGCGGCGCAGAGATACTTATCTGCACCAAATCGGACCTGGTCGTCCGGGATCTGGAGCTGCTGAAAACACTGGGAAAGGTTACGGTATCCTGGTCTATAAATACACTGGATGAGCAGTTCCGGGCGGATATGGATCAGGCAGTCAGCATAGAACGACGGCTCGCGGCGATGAAAAAGGTCTACGATGCCGGAATACGAACCGTCTGTTTCATTTCTCCTGTATTTCCCGGCATCACAGATTTTGAAGCAATCTTTGAAAGAGTCAGGAATCAGTGTGATCTGGTGTGGCTGGAAAATCTGAACCTGCGGGGTGGGTTTAAAAAAGATATTATGGATTACATTCAAGAAAAATATCCGGATCTTGTACCTCTCTACGATGCCATCTATAACAAAAAAGACCGCAGTTATTTCCAGATGCTTGAAGAGAAAGCAAAACGGCTGGCAAGAAACAATAATTGTCCGTTTGTAGACAATGAGCTGCCTTACGGACGTGCGGAACAGGGGCATCCCGTAATTGTCGACTATTTCTATCATGAAGAAGTCAGAGGATCAGAGAATACCGGAAAACGGCGGAACCTGAAAAATTCTTGATAAAAACGGAAAAGTGTCAACGCGCGGAGACGGCTCTTTTTAGAAGCCATCTTCCTCTTTTTTGTTCTGTTCGTCGAGCCTTTCGAATCCGCCGGACATGAACCTGAGCAGCATGGAGTGAACTTTATACCACGTGTCATTTTTCTTCCAGTTCAGCGCTTTGTTGACATTATATGTTCCTGTGATGATGAACAGGGTGAGAAGCTCTGCTTCCTTTTTTGAAAGATTTAAAACTTTCATAAAGACGGGGGAGAGTTTCTTTCTCTGACACTGAAAGATCCGGTTTACTACGTAGTTGGAGATCGTTTCATCGTGGAAGATCACCTGGTATTTTGGCAGCTGTGCAACTCTATGGCAGACCGGCAGCAGAGATTCCTTTGCCTTCAGGTGATCCGGCTGCTCTCCGGCCAGGAGCGACAGCACCTGCAGCACATCATCATCTGGATTTTCGCAGTCCTCTTCGGCCATCTGCAGCGCATCGCCCAGAAGTTCGTCCAGCACTTCCGTGAGAGACTGATAGTGAAGGTAATATGTTGCTCTGGTGATCTCCGCACGGCGACAGACGTCCGTTACGGTGATCTGCTCGAAATTTTTATCTTCAAGAGCCTCCAGCAGCGCATCTTTGATCACATTTTTTGTATATAAAGTCCGCCTGTCTGTTTTCCTGTTTTTTAGTTCTGTGCCTTTGCCCATAGCTGTCCCTCTCCTTCCTGAAATTTGAAATATCTTTTGAAACTTTATAATAGTTTACAAAAAATGAAAAGTGTCAATAAACGTCTGTTTTTCTAAGAACTGTATATTGTGTTTTCTCTGTAAAAATACTATCCTAATACTAAACAATATGTCAAGAACTTTTTAAAGTGTAAAAAATTAGACACCTTGATGCCGGATTTGGAAAACGATGAAATTTTTAAAAAGTTCTAATTCTGGAATGAGGAGGAAATATTATGATAGCTATTCAATGGGAAGACGTTATCGGCGTTCTGCAGACTTGTCAGCCTTACCTGATTGCTCTGGCAGTGCTCTGGGTGATTGCGGTCATTGTTATGATTGCCTGCAGGAAAGCAAAGAAAAGTAAGAAGAGAATGATCCGGAAATATTCAGGGCTCAGTATGGTACTGGCACTTGTGATTATTGTAAACATGATCATCCTCGGACCTATGTATTCCCTGATCGATATGTCGATGGGAAGCGGGACCGTAAGCGACGAGACTACGGATGAAGCGATTGAAGTTGCAAATCAGATCGCGGAAGAAGGAATGGTTCTTCTGGAAAATGACGGACTCCTTCCGATCAGCAATCCTTCCAACATCAATCTGTTTGGCTGGTCGTCAGTAAATCCTGCGTACGGCGGAACCGGATCAGGCGGACTCAATGAGCTATATGATAAGGTGACTCTGATCGACAGTATAGAGGATGCCGGATTTACAGTAAATCAGGATCTGGTTGATTTCTATAACGATTTCTCGGCGGAACGCGCGGAGATGTCTCTTTCCGCACAGAACTGGACACTGACGGAAGTTCCGGCGGCCGACTATTCAGATGACCTGATACAGAGCGCAAAAGACTTTTCAGACACAGCGGTAATTGTCCTTTCCCGTGTTGCGGGCGAGGGACACAACGATATGCCGGGAGATGTGACAGAAGCGTCTTATGATAATACTATAAACGGCTATAATGATTTTGAAGCAGGCGAACATTATCTGCAGCTTTCCCAGACCGAGGAGGCCCTGGTGGATCTTGTGTGCAGCAATTTTGACAATGTAATCCTGGTATATAACGCGGCAAATCCGATGGAGCTCGGCTTTATTGATGAGTATGAACAGATCCGTGCGGCAATCTGGTGCCAGGGACCGGGACATACCGGATTCGAAGCTCTTGGCAAGATCCTGAGCGGAGAGGTCAACCCTTCCGGAAAGACAACAGATACGTTTATCTATGATATGACTGCAGCTCCATGGTGGAATAACTGGGAGGGGACCCATTATTCCAATATGGAAGATATGGCCGTAGAGGGTATGAACTCCGGTATGGCGCAGACCTACTACCCGTCCTTCACCAATTATGTGGAAGGTATCTATGTTGGCTACAAATATTACGAGACCGCCGATGACGAGGGTGTGATCGACTATGATACAACAGTACAGTATCCTTTCGGATACGGGCTGTCCTATACCACATTTACACAGGAGATGAGCGAACTTTCCGTAAACGATGGAACGATATCCTTTGATGTGACTGTAACGAATACCGGGGATGTGCCGGGTAAGGATGTTGTGGAAGTTTACTATAATCCTCCGTACACGAATGGCGGTATTGAAAAAGCAACTGCAAATCTGATCAGATTCGAAAAGACGGAAATGCTGGAACCTGGCGCTTCCGAGACGATCAATATTACATTTAATGCAGAGGATATGGCGTCCTACGATATGTCCGGCGACGGATGTTACGTGCTGGAAGAGGGCGATTATATCATCTCCGTAAACAGTGATTCTCATACAGTACTGGATCAGCAGACATATACACAGACCGAGACGATCCGGTATGAGGGTGCCAACAAGCGTGACAGCGATGAGACCGCGGCAACAAATCAGTTTGAGGACGCAGCGGGAGACGTGACATACCTCTCAAGAGCAGATGGATTCGCAAATTACGATGAAGCGACGGCAGCTCCGGCGTCCGATGTGATGTCGGATGAGCTTGTAGCACAGTATCATCTGAACAGTAACTTTGATTATACTACATATATAAATGAGGATGATGAAATGCCGACTACCGGCGCGGACAACGGGATCAGGCTTTATGAGCTCCGGGGTGCGGATTATGATGACGAGCGCTGGGACGACCTGTTGGATCAGCTGACCGAGGAGGATATGACGAATATGATTGCCCTGTCCGGTTATCAGACTCCGGCGATGGATTCTGTTGGAAAGGTGCAGACTATAGACGCGGACGGTCCGGCAGCGATCAACAATAACTTTACCGGAGAAGGCTCCATCGGATTCCCGGTGGAAGTTATGATTGCCTGCACATGGAACAAAGATCTGGCTGAAGATTACGGCGAGATGACGGGAAAAATGTGCCGCGAGATGAATATTGCCGGCTGGTATGCGCCGGGTATGAACACCCACCGTACACCGTTCGGGGCAAGAAACTATGAGTATTTCTCAGAAGACGGAACACTGGCAGGATATATCTCCGCATCGACAGTACAGGGCGCGGCAAGCCAGGGAGTCTATGCATACATCAAGCACTTTGCGATGTATGAGATGAACGCGAAGATGGTATGTGTATGGTCCAACGAGCAGGCAATGCGTGAGATCTACCTGAAGCCGTTTGAGATCTCCGTAAAGGAAGGAGACGCTCATGCAGTTATGGTATCCTGGAGCTTTATCGGAATCAAGTGGTCCGGTGAGAACAGCAATCTTCTTAACACAGTTCTTAGGGATGAATGGGGATTTGAAGGTTTCACCCTGACAGATTTCTTCCGGAACAATGGTCATGGATTTATGAATGCTGATGCGGCCTTGGCAAATGGTGTGGATGCAATGCTTTCCACCTATGCAGGCGGCCCCAACATGGTGCAGGATCCGGAGGCGGCTTCTTCTGTGAAGTATATGAGACAGGCGTGCAAAAACGTGATGTACACGGTAGTTAACAGCTGGGTATATGAAGAGGATGGCGTAGATACCGGAATGCCTGCATGGGAGAAGGCAGTGATCGGTGCAGATGTGGCAGTGGGAGTGATCCTGATCGGCCTTGGAGCTCTTGTGTGGAGAAGATACAGAAAGAGCAGGGCCGAAGAAGCGTAAAATAGTACTGAGGTAAAACAGAAATTGAATGTGCAACAGGCTTCCGGAATATATAGAGCTGGAAGCCTGTTTTCATAAATTTATTATACCGATAAATTCCTGCGTTTTGCCGCATACCGTATTAAAACACCGGTCGTAAGCATGATCATACACAGACCAGAAATGAAGAACCAGACATTTACACCGACTCTTTCTGCTATTGGACTGCTGAAAAGTAAGCCGATTGGCATCGTGACAGATGAAATCAGCGTGAGAACCGAAAATGCACGTCCCATCCTGTCCGGGGATATGGTTTCCTGCATATACGCAGTCAGCGGAATTGTATGGACATTTCCGGAAGCCCCTAAACAGATACAGCTTCCTGCAAAGAAAAACCAGCCAACATAAGCAGGCGGTATAATACCGCAGATCAGCGACATAACTCCCATTGCAAACAAACCGATAAAAGAAACTCTGATTTTCCGGTTTATCTTTAGAACACTGGAAAATAAAAGGGAGGATACCATCATGCCGATTGCAAAAGATAACTCCACGGCACTGCCATACATTGCCGATAACTTAAAATAATCGCTCGTCATCAGTGGATAAAAGGAGGATAACGGCGCATAAAAAAACATACAGAGTGCCTCTGCAATCACGATGTAAAATAATTTTTTATCTTCTTTGAATACTTGCAATCCTTCTTTTATTTCTGCTGTGAAATGCTGTTCCCTACATTCTGCTTTTTCAAGTTTTGGAATTTTAACGACTGCTAACGCAATACTTGCTAAAATTGCCCCGGCCACATCACTCATTAAAACGATTGACATCGGGAAAATCGCATACAAAGACGCACCGATCACCGGTCCCAGCAAAAATGAGCCTGAATTCAGAAGCTGCATCCACCCATTTGTTTTTACTAACTGGTCTTTTGGTACAAGCTGCGGGATAATTGACTGTATTGCCGGCTGCTGGAATGTACTTCCGATCCCCCGGACACACAGCATAACAAATACTGTCCACACCGGCAGGTCAAAAAAGAATAGTAATACTGCGTAAATCAGAGCAACCGTCCCCATTGCCATATCCGAAAAAATAGAGATAAATTTTCGGTTATATCGGTCAGCCACGATTCCTGCCAGCGGGCTGAATAAGGATATTGGAAGATAGGCAACAAACCCTGATATTCCCAACATTAACGGTGAAGATGTTTTTTCGGCAAGCCACCAGATAAGAGCAAACTGAACTCCGTGACTTCCTAACATTGAAACTGCCTGTCCCAATGCAACGATCATAAACTGTGATTTCCATTTTTGTGTTTTTTCCATATCAAATTGTCCTCTCATTTTCAAAATAGTTTTTCAAACAGGGGACAATATCGAATGTGATCATCCCCTTATTGTGCTGTTGCCGACATCAAGCCACCTCCCTTCATAAGATTTTGTTTTCCGATTTTATAACATGGCTTCCAGATATTTTTTTAATCCGTCACGATATTTTTTTGTGAGCGTCAGATATTGCTGCTGTTCCTCTTCCGTCCACTCGTTCCAGATTTTGTTTTCAATCTCGTGCAGAGGCATTATTTTTTCTGATGAAAATTTCTTTCCCTTTTCAGTCAGGCAGAGAATTGTATTTCTGCCTTTCCCTTGTTTTAAATATACGATTTCCTCTTTTTCCAATTTGCGAATGGCAGAATTGATTGTCTGACGACTGATACCTGTTAGTTTGCTTATTTCACTTTGCAGGCATTGCCCGTCTTTCTCGCAAAGTACATATAGAATATTTTGAACGCTGTCCGAAATACCCGTTTTTACAGCCGCTTCGTGGTATAAAGCATTGATTTCTCCTGCTAAATAGGTATATTGCCCGGTTTCTAAATAGTGCAAATTTATCACTTCCTCTAAAATGTCCGATTTCGTACATTTTTTATTATATCCGATTTCGTACATAAGTCAATAGTTTTTATTTTTGGAGAATAATGTGTTAAAATAAAACGGAAAAAGGAGGGGATTTGAGAATGAAACTTGGAATTATCAGATGTATGCAGACAGAAGATTACTGCCCGGGAACGACAGATTTTCGTGCGGTTCGTGAGAAAACAGGAGCCTTTGCGGATGTTCAGGAGGAGATTGAGATCATCGGATTTATCAACTGCGGCGGATGTCCGGCCAAGAAAGTGGTATTAAGGGCAAGAGAACTTGTCAGGCGGGGCGCCGATACGATCGCATTTGCAAGCTGCATACAGAAAGGGACACCGATCGGTTATCCCTGTCCCTTTGCCAGAAAGATGAAAGAGATTATTGCCAATGATCTGGGTGATGCAGTACGCTTCCTTGATTATACACATTAATATACATATTAAATATTAACAGTTTGCCTGAGGGCTGCCCAGCGATTTCTCCATCCAGATATGCGGGCAGTCTTCATCAAAATCCGGTTTTCCGAAAGCAGCATAACCCTGCTTTTCATAGAATGGCTTTGCCTGCTGCTGGGCGTGCAGACGGACTTTACTTCCGCCGATGTTTCTGATCTCGGATTCAGCAGCGGAAAGGATCCGGGAACCGAGATGAGTTCCGCGGAATTCTTTTTCAACGGCGATCCGCCCGACGATATATTCGCCCTGTGTCTGTCCGGGGAAAAACCGGCACGTGGCGGCGGGAACCTGGTCTATGTACAGAACAAGGTGGACGGCGCTCTCGTCTGTTTTGTCAAATTCATCGTGAAAGCCCTGTTCTTCCATAAACACTTCTTTTCTGATCTTAACGGCATCTTTGTGTAATGTATGATAAACTTTAATATCCATTTTGCTGCTCCTTAATTATGGTGAATGCAGGCAGATTCCTTTCAAGATGTCTGCGGCAGTTTATGCCTGCAATAAACGCATTGTAGCATTTCGGGTAATTTCCGGTCAAGGTTTGCGCGAAATATGTTACAATAAGCAAAGTGGAGATGATATTTTACAGCATGAAAGGAAAAGAGAAATGATATACACTGTATTAAAAATAGAAGAAGACCTTGACTACGGATGCGAAGAAAGATCAGAAGACCAGCAGGTAACCGTACTGGTCACCCTGCAGTCGTCCGACAGAGAAAAGAGTACCTGTCGGATGCCGGATCAGCTTCTCTATGATCGTGACATCAACGAAGGGGATAAAGTTATTTTCGACGAGGAAGGGCTGTTGCGGAAGCCGCTGGGAGAGGATTGGACGTCATACTGCAATGACAAAAACACGGATATCGCCGGATTTGTCAATTGGATGCAGGAGGCGAAGTCGGGAAAAGAGATCCGAAAAGTCTGCCCGTTCTGCGGCGGGAAAGTCGGAGTGATATCAAACAGAGACGGACATACGGTGATCGGATGCGATTCCTGCGATATGAGGATCGAACTGGACGGGGCGTCTTTATAGTAATTGAAAATAGTATAAAAATATCCGGGAGCTGATTTCTTCCCGGATTTTTTTATGTCTGTCAGAAGTTAAGATTCCCTGTGGAAGCCCTGAACTTCAGCGTTGTCCGGACGTGTGTGATCCGGTAGGGCATATCTGGTTCGTTGATGCGGGAGAGCAGCATATCTGCCGCAATATAACCCATCTTAGAACTGGGAATGTCAACGGTCGTAAGATGTGGCTCGATAATTCTTGACTCGGTAGAATTATCAAAACCTGTGACTCGCACATCGCCGGGGACGTTCGCACCGTGTTTTTTGAGAGCGCGGATCAGGTCAACGGCAATGAAATCATTGGCGCACACAAATACTTCAGGAAGCTGAAGCGTCCGATTGATGGTCTCTTCCAGCGTTTTGGCGTCTGAAAAGACTGTTCTTCCGGTAAACTGCGAAGTATATGGCTCGAGCTTGTTCACGCTGAGTGCGTGCATAAAGCCCTGATATCTCTCGGAGAAGGAACGGCAGTGCTCCGGATTCCCTGCAAATGCAAAGCGCCGGCAGCCGTTTTGTATCAATGTGTCTGTAAGATTAAAAATGCTCAGATGATTTTCCATGAGCAGAAAGTCTGCATTGATCCGTGTCATGTCAGTATCGGCGGCCGTGTCGAGAAAGAGAAGCGGGATATCGAGAGTGTTCAGCATCTCGATATATTCCGGATCAAACAGCTCAAGACATATGATTCCGGCAGTCTTTTCCTTATTAAAGCCCATGGGAAGACTTAACGAAGCAATCTCTGTATCCCTTACCGGAAACATGGACAGGCGGTAGTTATTCTTGCTCATCCGCTCCTGAAAAGTGTTCAGCGCATAGGTTCCGAAATGGGAGCCATAAGGCATATTCTGGGTGATAAGCGCCAGCTCTTTTACCTCGCCTTTTTCTGCCGGGGAAGGCTCTGAAATATAGATAACCCGGCGATATCCCATTTCTGCCGCTTTCTCAAGTATTTTCTGCCGGGTATCCTCGGCAAGTACTCCCGTATTATTCAGTGCTTTTGATACTGTATTTCTGGAAAGCCCCAAAGCGTCTGCAATATCCTGAATTGTGATTTTCTTCTCCATTCATAGTACCTCCCGAATAATAGTGGTGATGCATTGCAACAGTTCAGCACGCGCCATTCGTAAAACCGCACTTCGTGCTTATTGCGGCTGTCGCCGCTGTTTTACTCATTGACAGGCGCTCAGCACATCTGATTATCAGTCGGCAGATTCTTATGCAGGCATAAATCTGCCGACTGATATCAAATGGCTGAACTGTTACGTTACATTTAATGTAATAGAATTGTGCAGATTTGTCAAATGTAAAAATGTTAAAACTTCGATATTATAAGCCTAAATACATAAATTTTTACAAAAGCCCCTAAAATTGTGCACATGTAAAATAAAAATGTTATGCAAATGTAAAGTTTTTGTTGACAATATGCACAACGAATGATACTATAATGACAACCTATAAATTATCTATGCATAAAAAGATCGATCGAAAAATGCAAAGTGTGCAAATGTAAACACAGGAGGGGCTAAAAATGAGAGTTTTCCGTAAAAAAAATACGGCAGTCGTTGCTAAGCAGACGCCGCGGGAAAAACTGAAGTATGTGAAAAAGAACTGGCAGTTGTATGTGTTCTTTCTGCTGCCGGGACTTCTGCTTACGCTGATCTTCAAGTATGGTCCGATGGGCGGTATCCTGATCGCTTTTGAGGATTATAACGTTATCGAAGGCGTTCTCGGAAGTCCATGGGTGGGGCTGGATTACTTCCAGAGATTCCTTTCCTCCCCGGATTTTATGAACTATCTGATGAATACGCTGAAGTTAAGTGTATTCGGGTTGTTATGGGGATTCCCGATCCCGATTATCCTCGCGCTTCTTCTGAACCAGATCCGCAGAACAGGGATCCGAAAGAAGATACAGCTTCTGATCTATGCACCGAACTTTATCTCAGTCATCGTACTCTGTGGTATGGTCCGCATGTTCCTTTCCCCGGTCGGACCGATCAATTCATTGTTTGGAATTGACACCAACTGGATGACGATGCCGGAAGCATTCCGCACGATTTACATTGCCAGCGGTATCTGGCAGACGGCAGGATGGTCTTCCATTATGTATACAGCGGCGCTGTCTAACGCCAGCAAAGATCTGGAAGAAGCGGCGATCGTGGATGGAGCAAATATCCTGCAGCAGATCCGTTACGTACAGCTGCCCGCGATCAAAAATATCATCGTGATCCAGTTTATCCTGCAGGCAGGAAATATCATGAGCATCGGCTTTGAAAAGGCTTATGCGCTGCAGACAGATATGAACCTTCCGGCTTCTGAGATTCTTTCTACATATGTATACAGACTCGGTCTTCTTAACGGAGACTACGGATATTCAACGGCAGTCGGCCTCTTCAATTCAGTGATCAACGTGATCCTTCTCGTATTTGTGAACTGGGTTGTGAAGAAGTTAAATGACGGCGAAGGATTATAAAAGGGGGATTTGATGATGGAAACGAGAAGAAAAATGAAACTCGGAACATCCGACAAGATTATTCTCGGCGTCGGATATACACTGCTCGGCCTGTTCGTGCTGGCAGTCTTTGTACCGCTTGTGTACGTAGTCCTTGCCTCCTTTATGGATCCGAACGTGCTGAACAATCAGGGGCTCAGCTTTAACTTTAAAGACTGGACGCTGGACGCCTACAGACGCGTGCTGGAAAATGATATGATCTGGCGGGGATTTGCCAACTCATTCTTTTATTCAGCGGCATTTACGGTAATCTCTGTATTTGTTACACTGCTGGCAGCTTACCCGATGTCCAAGAAAGAGTTTGTGGGACGTAAGTTCTTTAACATTATTTTTGTGATCACGATGTTCTTTGGCGGCGGTATGATCCCCACATTCATCCTGATCAACAACCTGCACATGGTAAATACAATCTGGGCGATCCTCCTTCCGGGAGCATTCAACGTGTGGAATATGATTCTCGCAAGAACTTATTTCCAGTCGATTCCGGGAGAACTCAGAGAGGCGTCCTCACTGGACGGGGCAAGCGAGATCCAGCATTTCTTCAAGATCATGATGCCGGTGTGCAAGCCGATCATCGCGGTGCTGGCGCTGTGGTCCTTCGTAGGAATGTGGAACAGCTATTTCGATGCTATGATTTATCTGAATGACGCTGATATGCAGCCGCTGCAGCTTGTGCTGAGATCGATCCTCGTACAGAATACTCCTCAGCCGGGTATGATCGCAGATATCCAGAGCACGGCGGAGATGGCGAAAGTAGCGGAACTGCTGAAATACGCGACGATCGTTGTATCGAGTCTGCCGCTTCTGATCATGTATCCGTTCTTCCAGAAGTATTTTGACAAAGGAATCATGGTAGGTTCTGTAAAAGGTTAGGAGGCTGAGAATCGATGAAAAGTAGAATCAAGAGACTGACAGGTCTTGGCCTGTCCCTCATATTAATACTGTCCCTGTTCGGATGCAGCAGCGGGACCGCACAGGTTGCAGATACAGATCCGGATACTCCGATCGAAGAAGTTACATTTCCGCTGAAAGAGACGAAAGAACTTTCTTTTATCACAAGCGCTCCGGCGACGACCACGCAGGAGCCGAATGAGAAACTGATCTTCCAGAGGCTGGAGGAGCAGACGAATGTACATATTGACTGGACGTGTTTTGTGGACGATCAGTTTGCCGACAAGAAAAACCTTGCTCTGGCACAGTTCGGCAACTTGCCGGACGGACTTTTCACAGCGGGCATGAGTGACTATGATCTGCTCCGGTATGCAAAACAGGGCATCATCATTCCGCTGGAGAATCTGATCGACAAATATATGCCAAATCTTCAGGCTGTATTTGAGAAATATCCGGAGTACAGGACCATGGTCACTGCGCCGGACGGACACATTTACTCCTTCCCGTGGATCGAACAGCTTGGCGAAGGCAAGGAAGCAATTCAGGCCATCGGTGACATTCCATATATTAATAAGAAGTGGCTGGATTTCCTCGGACTTGAGGTGCCGACCACAACAGATGAACTGGAGCAGGCGCTGATCGCATTCCGCGATAACGCAGATGCTCTTGAAGAAGAATTTGATATCGAGGGCGATGTGATCCCCATGTCATTTATCATCAACAACGGCGACCAGGATCCCGCGATCCTGATCAACGGCTTCGGTGAAGGCTATGGAGATACCGGCGATCATTTCGCAGTGACAGATGACGGAGAGGTTATCTATACGACAGTACAGGAAGGATATAAAGAAGGAATCGAATGGCTTCATTCTCTGGTAGAGCAGGATCTTGTAGACCCGGAGGCATTTACTCAGGAGTGGTCCACTTATGTAGCTAAGGGAAAGAACCACAGATACGGCCTCTGCTTCACATGGGACATTGCAAACATCGACAACTATGAGGATTACGTGATGATGCCGGCACTTGCCGGACCGGACGGTCTTGTCAATATTACAAGGCAGAACGGAAGTGAGACCAGCGGATTTGACCGTGGAAGATGCGTGTTGACGACAAGCTGCCGTGATACCGCCCTTGCGGCTTCATGGATCGATCAGATGTATGCTCCGCTCCAGTCGGTTCAGAATAACTGGGGAACATATGGTGAAAAAGACGCCGACAATATTTTCGAGATGAGCACCAACGCAGAGGGCGGAGAGATGCTGAAGCATCTGGATCTCGGCGATGCATCACCTGTAGAGGTAAGGCAGGCCCAGTCTGTAAACGGACCGCTGGCTGTACTGAACGATTATTATGACGTCTACGTGACACAGCCGGACGATGCAAAATGGCGTCTTGACAATATGCATGAGACTTATCTGGAAGATATGCACAGCAAATATGTTTATCCGAATGTATTTATGAGCATCGATGATACCAACAGAGTGTCACAGCTCGATACGGATATCAAGAAATATGCAGAGCAGAAGAAAGCGGACTGGATCTTAAACGGCGGCATCGAGGAAGAATGGGACGAATATCTCCAGAAGATGGAGGATTACGGACTCTCAGAGTACCTTGCCATCAAGCAGAAATATTTCGACCAGTATCAGGAATCGCTGGCGGAAATGGATGCATCAGAGTCTGCGGATACCACATCAGGAAATTAAGGAAAGGAATCGAATCAATATGACAAGTCAGACATTGCGTGAAGCAAGAAAATACGAAGAAGCTTCTGAAAAAATGATAAAGAAAGAGGAACGCCCGGATTTCCATTTGTCTACACGTACTGGCTGGATGAATGATCCCAACGGATTCTCTTATCACAACGGACAGTATCATATGTTTTATCAGTATTATCCCTATGAGCCGAGGTGGGGGTCCATGCACTGGGGGCACGCGGTGAGCAAAGATCTCCTGCACTGGGAATATCTCCCGGCAGCTCTGGCGCCGGACGAGGCTTATGACAGAGACGGCTGCTTTTCCGGGAGCGCGATAACGCTCCCAGACGGTCGACATCTGCTGATGTACACCGGGGTGCTCCGGGAGCGCCAGGCGAATGGAGAATACTGTGATATGCAGACCCAGTGCCTTGCTGTAGGCGATGGAGTGGATTACGAGAAGTATGAGATGAATCCTGTACTGGATAAAGCGGATATTCCGGAAGGATGCAGCGTGCATGATTTCCGGGATCCGAAGATGTGGCAGAAAGAAGACGGCACCTACTGCTGTGCAGTCGGAAACCGACCGGCGGACGGAAGCGGACAGATCCTGCTGTATACCAGCCCGGACGGATTTCAGTGGAAGTTTAAAAGCGTGCTTGCTGCAAACAATAACCGTTTCGGCAAGATGTGGGAATGCCCGGACTTCTTCAAGCTGGACGGCAAATGGGTGCTCCTGACAAGTCCTCAGGATATGCTGCCGGAAGGATTTGAATACCATAACGGAAACGGAACACTCTGCCTGATCGGAGAGTATGACGAGAAGACAGGAACTTTTACAGAAGAGCACGACCAGGCTATAGATTATGGGATTGACTTCTATGCGCCTCAGACGGTTCTGACGCCTGACGGACGGCGGGTGATGATCGGCTGGATGCAGAACTGGGATGCCTGCAATCTCCGTTCACCGGAAGATAAGTGGTTCGGACAGATGAGCCTGCCCAGAGAACTATTTATAAAGGAAGGAAGACTCTGCCAGAGACCAGTCCGCGAACTGGACGAATTGAGAATGAATAAAGTGGAGCACCGTGACGTGACATTTTCCGGCGTGATCAGTCTGGATGGCGTAAAGGGCAGAAGGGTGGACATGGAGCTGACACTGCGCCCGGGAGACGGGGAGAAGCTTTATCAGAAATTTGCTCTGCGTTTCGCACAGGATGATCAGTATCAGACAGCAATCAGCTTCCGCCCTCACGAATCGGTCCTTAAGGTAGACCGGAAATTTTCGGGCTCAAGAAGAGCGATCATCCATCAGAGAAGAAGTCTGGTGGACAGCAAAAACGGAGAGCTGAAACTGCGGGTGATCCTCGACCGGTTCAGCGTGGAAGTCTTCGTAAACGATGGCGAGCAGGTCATGACAGCCACCATGTATACAGACCAGTCGGCGGATGGAATTTCCTTCTTCGCAGACGGAGTGGTAAATATGGATGTGGTGAAATACGATCTGGTGTCTGAAGGACAGTCTGTATCCGGAAAAGATACTTTATCGGAGGAGCAGGCTGCGGAGATGCGGGAGAATGATGAACCGGAGGTAAAAGAGTATGGAGAGATCGCTGTCTGATGAAAGACCGGAGATAACTTTTGTCATACAGATGATTGAGAAAGTCCTGAATGAATCAGGCAGTCTCGAAACAGCTCTGCAGCAGTTGGCAGATTTAGATGAGACAGGAATCGAAGCTGCAGAAAAAATGATCGAACAACGTGAAATGACAATCCGGCGTATGCTCGATATTCTGGAGTTATTGGTTCGGGAACGAAATAAAAATGAGGGTGTAAATGAAACCCGCGCATAAGAGATTGAGTGATAAAAACCGGCTTATCAAAGCCGGTTTTTGTCGCCCCATTCGCACATCCCATCCAGAATAGGGATCAGCGACTTGCCTCTTTCTGTCAGGCTGTACTCCACTTTGGGCGGGATCTGAGGATATTCCTCTCTGTGGACAAGCTGATCTGCTTCCAGTTCCTTCAGTGTGGAGCTCAGCGTTTTATAGGAAATCTGCCCGATGTATTTTTTCATTTCATTGAATCTCACTACACCGAATTCCATCAGTGTGTAGAGGATCGTCATTTTATATTTCCCATTGATCAGAGATAACGTATAACTGAATCCGGTGGTGCTTAAATTTTCATTGGAAATGCATCTTTTACCCATTTTACACTCTCCTTTAGGTAAGTATTGAACCTGACTGTAAGTATCGCACTTTTATGTGCGTACTTGTTTTATGGCATATTCTTGCTATGATTGTAATATCAGCAGCAGAGAAAGTCAATTCTGCTGAAGAAAATATGAAAAAATAGTAAGGGAGAGACATGTTATGAGTAAAAAAATCGTTGTAATCACAGGAAGTCCTCGTAAAAACGGCAACAGCTTTGCTATGACAGACGCTTTCATCAAAGCGGCAGAAGAGAAAGGACACACAGTGACAAGATTCGATGCAGCCATGATGAAGCTGGGCGGATGCCATGCGTGCGAGACGTGCTACAGCACAGGAAAGGCATGCACTTTTGACGATGACTTTAATACCATTGCGCCGGCTGTTTTAGAGGCAGACGCCATTGTATTTACCATGCCGGTTTACTGGTATTCCATTCCGTCCCAGATCAAGGCGGTGATCGACCGCTTGTATTCTCTGGTTGTGGGCGGGAAAGATATTGCCGGTAAGGAATGTGCACTCATCGCATGCTGTGAGGAAGAGGATCTGACTGTTCTGGACGGAGTGCGGATTCCAATGGAGCGTACGGCGGCCTTAAATAAATGGAAGATGGTCGGCGAGGTACTGATTCCCGGTGTACTGAATACGGGAGATATCGAAAAGACAGACGGATGCGCCCAGGCAGCAGCACTTGCTGACAAGATTTGAGTATGAAAAGAGCAGGACATCAGCTGCACCGGCAGCCTGGTTCTGAGTATGGATGAAGGGAGAAGCAGTATGGGTAAGAAAATTGTAATATTAAACGGAAGTCCCAGAAAAAAGGGAAATACATCAGCGCTCGTAAAATCCTTTACAGAAGGAGCGGAAAGTGCGGGTAATACAGTGACGGAATTTTTCTTAAGCGGCATGGATATTCACGGCTGCAGAGGATGCTTCGGCGGACACAGCAGCAGGGAATGTCCATGTGTTCAGAAGGATGACATGGCTCAGATCTATCCGGCAGTGAAAGAGTCTGACGTGGTAGTTCTTGCCACACCGCTTTATTACTGGAATATGAGCGGTCAGATTCGGACAGCGATCGACCGTCTGTTTGCGCTGGAGGAAGGCGACGGCAATCTCCTCAGAGGACACGACAGATCTTCCGCGCTTTTGATGGCAGCAGAAGGAAACGGATTTGATGACGTCCTTCTTTATTATGACCACCTGATGGAGCACCTGAGATGGAAGAATCTTGGCCATGTCCTTGCCGGAGGCAACGGTGATGTGGGAGATATAGAAGGAAAACCAGAGCTTAAGGAAGCCTATGAGCTGGGAAGATCAATAAAGTAGTTCAGAAGCAAAAGCAGAACTGTACTGCCGGCCGGTGCCCCGTATCTATTGACGAACCAAAAAGAACGGAGTAAGATATCCATTGGCAAAATGGAATGGAGGGGATCGGATATTGAAAACCAGTAAATATGAAATAGATATGTGCAATGGATCGATCATGGATAAGCTGATCTCGTTTTCACTGCCGCTGATGCTCTCAAGCATCCTGCAGCTGATGTTTAACGCGGTGGATATTATTGTGGTCGGGAGGTTTGACAGCAGTCAGGCACTCGCGGCAGTCGGTTCGACAACTGCACTGATCAATATTTTCACTAATCTGTTTATCGGCATCTCACTCGGGGCAAATGTCCTTGCAGCCCGGTATTTCGCAGCAGGGCGCGATAAAGAAATGTCAGAGGCGGTACATACGGCGATCACTCTTGCACTGATCAGCGGCATTATTATGGCGTTTGTCGGAGCAGGGGCTTCCAGACTGGCACTTGACCTTATGGATACGCCTGCGGATGTGATCGACCAGTCTGTTACTTATATGAGAATCTATTTTATGGGAATGCCGTTCTTTATGTTATATAACTACGGAGCAGCGGTCTTAAGAGCAGTAGGCGATACCAAGCGTCCGCTGCTCTTCCTTGCGGTCGCAGGCATGGCGAATGTGGTGCTGGATCTGCTGCTGGTCATCGTGATCCCACTGGGCGTGGCGGGCGTTGCCATCGGAACGGTAAGCTCCCAGTTCGTTTCCTGTATACTGGTGCTGTGGTGTCTCCACAGGTCAGAGGGAAGTTATCAGCTCCGTTTTTCGAAGCTTACGATTAAATGGATCTATCTAAGACGTATCTTCCAGGTGGGGATACCTGCAGGGATCCAGAGTACAGTGATCAATTTTTCTAATGCCATGCTCCAGTCGTCTGTCAATTCGTTCGGTTCGACGGCAATGGCAGGCTATACGGCGGCAAACAATGTGCTGGGCTTTCTGTATGTATCAGTTAACGCCGTCACACAGGCGTGTATGAGTTTCACCAGCCAGAACTACAGTGTGGGCAAGCAGAAACGTATGGACCGGGTACTTCTGGACTGCACGATCCTGTCGGCGGGGGTATCAGCCGTGCTCGGCGTCGGAGCGTACGTATTCGGTTCGCAGGTCCTCGGGATCTATACATCGGATGCAGAAGTAATTAAGTGCGGCATGGAGATCCTGTCGATCACGACAGTACCGTACTTCCTCTGCGGTATTATGGATCTGATCCCTGGCGCCCTTCGGGGAATGGGACATTCCGCCGTACCTATGGTATTGTCTGTGATCGGTACAGTTGGGACAAGGATCGTGTGGATCTACGGATTCTTCCCGCATCACAGGTCGCTGTTCTTCCTGTTTATCTCCTATCCGGGATCATGGATCGCGACGATCCTCATGCAGGCAGTGTGCTTCTATTTCGTTCGAAAAAAGTGTATACGACAGTTAAAAACCGTTAATGGATAAAAAATGGAAATGGGGACGTAGTAAAATTCGATTTTACTACGTCCCCATTTCCACTTTTGGATAAATCTACCATATGCCGAGCACGTGCTGCATCCCTAAACTTACAAGTGAGATTCCCAGCCAGCAGCAGAATCCTGTGAAGATCGGTTTTCCGCCGGTCTTGACCAGTTTGACGATGTTTGTATTGAGACCGATGGCAGCCATCGCCATGACGATCAGGAACTTGCTCAGTTCTTTGAGTGGATCGGTTACAGCTGCCGGGAGCTGGAATACAGTTGTCACAACAGAGGCGAGCACGAAGAACAGAACAAAGAACGGGAAGGATTTTTTCAGGCTGAAAGTTGAGCCTTCTGAATTCTTCTCTTTTCTTCCACGCCAGATGGCAAGGACCAGTGTGATCGGTATGATCGCAAGGGTTCTTGTCATTTTTACAATAGCGGCAGATTCCAGCGTATTGCTTCCGTGAATGCCGTCCCATGCAGTTGCCGCCGCGGTGACGGAAGAGGTGTCGTTGATGGCGGTTCCGGCAAACAGGCCGAATCCTTCATTGCTTAAGTCCAGCATAGCTCCCAGTGTAGGGAAGATGAGGGCAGCGAGCACGTTAAAGAGGAAGATGACAGAGATGGACTGCGCCACTTCCTCGTCATTTGCTTCGATCACAGGTGCTGTAGCAGCGATGGCACTCCCACCGCAGATTGAGGATCCTACGCCCACAAGAATTGCATTGTTCGTGCGGAGCTTCAGAGCCTTATATAAAATGAACGCGATGATCAGGGAGGTCGCAATCGTGGAAAGGATGATCGGAAGCGACTGCTTTCCCTTGGCAAGGATTTCTGTCAGGTTCATGCCGAAGCCTAAGAAGACGACTGCGGCCTGAAGAATCTTCTTTGATGTATAGTTGACACCTGCTGTAAAGGGTTCCTTTTTTGTAAGGAGCAGTGTAAGGATCATACCGATCAGTATGGCGAATACCGGGCCGCCTATGACGGGAACCGCCTGTCCGAGAAACCACGATGGTACTGCAATGATAAGGCAGAGCAGGAGACCTGCTCCATTTTTCTTTACAAAGTTCATTTTTATATTTCCTCCCTTTGCAATTTTCATTTTTCTTCCAGCCATAAGATATCATAAAAAAATCATAAAATAAAATTATTAATATTTATTTTATCATAAATATATGTTATGATAATGCGCAGGGAGTAGTTAGGTATAGATTTGGGCGGAGTGTCTCTGATAAATCTCCGCCCGGGGTTCTTTATATATTGTCATTGATGTATTACCGTTGATAAGGGGAGTGAGGTAATGCTTGATTTCAGGATGGAGACATTTCTAACTGTATGTCAGTGTATGAATTTCACACGTGCATCGGAAAAACTGAATATCACGCAGCCGGCAGTTTCGCAGCACATTCATTTTTTGGAGAAGCATTATAATACGAAGCTTTTCCGGTATGAGGGAAAGAAGCTGAAGCTTACAGGGGCAGGTGAGATTCTGCGCAATGCGTCTCTTACAATGATGCATGACGAGATCTCTATGCAGAATCAGATGCAGAAGACGGATGAGGAAGAGGAGATCCGCTTCGGCGCCACAAGGACGGTCGGCGATGTGCTCATGGGCAGGATTCTGGAGCGTTATCTGAGAAGATATCCCGATGCAAAAATCTGCATGATCGTGGATAATACACAGGAGCTTCTGCGAAAACTCGACGAGGGCACCATTGACTTTGCTCTTGTGGAAGGATTCTTCCAGAAGAATGAATATGACCATCAGAAGTATTCGGATGAAAATTATATTGCGGTCTGCGCACCGGACTATACTTTCAACAGCGATAAGATCACCACAGATGTATCTGTTGAGAATCTTTTTCATGAACGGCTGCTCGTGCGTGAAGAGGGATCGGGAACGCGTGAAGTGCTGGAGCGCTGTCTGGACGCCCAGAATTTCAGTATCCACGACTTTGACAAAGTGATGGAAGTCGGCAGTCTTCAGACTATCAGGGAGTTGACAAAAGCCGGATGCGGTATTACATTTTTATATGAAACTGCTGTGCAAGATGAGCTCAGAGAAGGAACCCTGAAGCGGATTCCTCTGAAAAGCTTTGAGATTTCCCATGAATTCAATTTTATCTGGAGACGCGGAAGCATCTATGCAGACAGGTATATGGAAATCTTCCGCAGATTTTCTTCATAGCAGGTTTTAATTACACATATATAAAGAAGGAAGTGAACTTAAGAGATGTTACAGGTAGAACATTTATCATATGACGTGGTAGAAGAAGGAAAACAGTCCGAGATTCTCTCAGACGTCAGCTTTACTGTAAATGACGGAGAAATGCTTGTGATCACTGGTCCGAACGGCGGTGGTAAGTCTACACTTGCCAAGCTGCTTATGGGAATAAACAAAGAGACAGGTGGAAAGATCATTCTGGATGGGCAGGATATCACGGATTACACCATCGATGAGCGTGCCAAGGCGGGCATCGGCTTTGCTTTCCAGCAGCCGCCTCGTTTTAAAGGAATGACGGTGCGCAGACTTTTGTCATTGGCAGCAGGAGAGCCGCTGGATGAGAAGACATGCTGCAATCTTTTAAGCAGTGTGGGGCTCTGCGCAATGGAATATATTGACCGTGAGGCAGACGCAACGCTTTCAGGCGGCGAGATGAAGAGGATAGAGATTGCAACGGTTCTTGCGAAACAGCATAAGCTCTGTATATTTGATGAACCGGAGGCAGGCATTGATCTTTGGAGCTTCTCCATGCTGATCAAGCGTTTTGAGAAGATCCACAAAGAGAAGAAAGAGAGTCTGATCCTGATTTCACATCAGGAGAGGATCATTCAAATGGCTGACCGGATCATGGTCATTTCCGACGGAAAAGTAGAATCTATCGGCGATGCGAAAGATATCATGCCGACACTGTTTGGTAATGAATTGGATTCCTGCGAGTGCAGGAGACAAAAGGGAGGTGAGCTCTATGGAGAATAAGCAGGCTAAAGTACAGAATGCAGGGTCGGACCAGATAAGAACAGAGCTCGACAAAGTCACAGAAGATGTGTTAAAAGTGATAGACTCCTACGGATTTAAGCAGGAAGGTGCCTACAATCTTAGACTGAACGGCATGGCAGTGTGCCACGGCGACAGCCGTCATATCCATATTGTAAAGAAAGAAGATAAGCCGGGGATTGACATTCATATCAGTGGTGAGGCAAAAGACGAACAGGTACACATCCCGGTTGTTATGAGCCAGGAGGGCGTTGATGTTGTATACAATGATTTCTATATCGAGGACGGAGCTGATGTGACGATTGTCGCGGGCTGCGGCATTCACGGTGAAGGTTGCTCTGAGACACGCCATGACGGTATCCATGCATTTCATGTAGGAAAAGGATGCAATGTAAAATATGTGGAGAACCACTACGCAGAGGGAAACGGAACAGGACAGAAGGTTCTCAATCCTGTGACAAAGATTTATGTGGGAGAGGATTCCACCTTCACGCTTGAGACAACGCAGATCAGAGGTGTGGACTCTACAGAGCGAGAAAATTATGTCGAGCTTGCCGATAATGCGAAACTGTTTGTGACAGAAAAACTAATGACAGACGACGACCAGACGGCGGTTTCCAACTTTGATGTAGAGTTAAATGGTGAGGACAGTTCTGCAAGAATTGTATCCCGCTCCGTCGGAAAAGGAACCTCCAGACAGGTATTCCACCCGAGGGCGATTGGAAATAACCGCTGCCATGCTCATGTGCAGTGCGATTCCATTATCATGGATACGGCTGAGATCAGTTCGATTCCTGAGATTGATGCAAAACACGTGGATGCGCAGATTATCCACGAGGCGGCGATCGGCAGGATCAACGACGAACAGCTTGTGAAACTGAGGACTTTCGGTCTCAATGAGGAAGAGGCTGAAGCCGTGATCATAGAAAGTTTTCTGAAATAGTGTGAAAATTAAGAAGCTCCTCTCATATGAGAATATCGTATGAGAGGAGCTTTTGACAGTTATCCTATTTGCACACGTCAATCCATTCTTTCGCTTTTGAATCCTGCTCCAGTTCTTCGTAGGTCAGCTCTACGGCAGAGTTCGCGCTTCCCGCAGCAGGGAACACAGTCTCAAATCTCTTCAGCGAAACATCCAGATACACAGAAGTGTTTTCTGGATTTCCGAACGGGCACACGCCTCCGATGGCGTATCCGGTCAGTTTTTCCACATCTTCCGGAGCCAGCATCTTTGCTTTCATCCCGAAGAAATGCTTGAATTTACTGTTGTCGATCTTCATGTCGCCTGCGGTCACGATGAGGATTGCGGCGTCTTTTTCCTTCGTATAAAACGAAAGTGTCTTGGCGATACGCGCCGGCTCTACTCCTACAGCCTGAGCCGCCAGTTCAACGGTAGCACTGGAGACGGGAAATTCGAGAATCTCCTTGTCAATATTGTTTTCCTTAAAATAGTTTCTTACAATTTCTACAGACATAATTATAACTACTTCCTTTGTTTCATTTTATCCAATTATAACAGGTATCGTACATCTTTGGCAGGGTTGTTTCATGAAAGATTTTTAAAAGTATAAGAAGATTGGATTTTATCGGGGGTTATACGTGTTATACAAATACGTGTATAACTCTCGACTTTTTATTCCTGTAGAGGTAAAATGTCTATATAGTATAGGTATACTCCATCTATACGGAAAGGAGGACATTATGCCAGTAACTGAGAAAAAATATCCGGATTGGGTTCAGAAGTATCGGACAAAGGGAACTACTGTGAAGAAAAAAGGAGATTCGTATTATCTCTATAAAAGGACATCCCGACGTGTGAAAGGGAAAAAGTATCCGCAGCCAGTCGATACATATATCGGCGTGATTACTCCGGAAGGAGTCATACAAAGTAATAAAAGAAAAATATCTTTAACAGACGCAGAAGTATGGGAATACGGATTTTCGAAAGCCGTCTGGGAGTTGTGTCCGGATGATTGGAAAAAACCATTGGGGGATGATTGGAAGGATGTACTTGCCATCATTCTTTTAAAACAGTCTCCGACCTCTTATATCCAGAAAATACGGATGATAAAAAAGGAATCGGATTTCCATTATCAGTTTGCAGCTCAGATATCCTCACTTTCCCGTAGGATCCATAAAAAATGGGGCATTGGACTGGAAGAATTACATCAGTTAGAGACAATCTATTTAGTGTGCCTGGATAAAACGGAAATCATTTCAAAAGTGAGTGAGGAGCAGCGGAAACTTCTGGAGAAAATACAAGTGGTGCTGGAAATGTGCTGAAAGAACATTTGTGACAGAAAAGCTGATCCATTATTTCAGGCAGATTCCGGATTACCGGTGCGACAGAGAGAAAAAACACGACCTTGCAGAAATGCTGGTATGTGTCACTCTCGGAGTCCTTTATGGCAGGACGACGATCCGCAGGAGCCTGAAATGGTGTAGAAACCACCTGGAAGAACTGCGGAAACATATGAAATTGAACTACGGGATCGCCTCGCCTTCCACCATTACCCGGATGCTGTCTGGGATTGATGAGGAATTAGCCTTGTATGCTTTTATGGAATGGATCGGTGAGATCGTGGACTCGAAGAATACCCATCTCGCTATTGATGGGAAAGCATTACGCGGCGCAGCGGAAAAGACGAAAAGCGGGACAGCACCGATGCTGTTGAATGTAGTGGAAACGGTCCGGGGGTTGATACTTGCACAGCTTCCGGTCGATTCAAAGACGAATGAGATTACGGTGATTCCGGAATTGTTGAAACTTCTGGATATCAGAGGGAGTGTTATAACGATTGATGCGATTGGGACACAGACAGCAATCATGGAACAGATACATGAACAGGAAGGGCATTTTGTATTTACAGTAAAGAAAAATCAGCCAGACGCTTATGAGGAGATCCATACGTTCCTGGATAAACTGGAAGAAGAAGCGGAGAAAAAAGGAAAAAGTGAAACTCCAGATCCTGTTATGCAGGATTATCTTGGGAAATATGAAGAGATCAATCAGATGAAAAAAAATCGGGACAGAAATGAGTACAGGACTTGCCAGATATGTAATAATGCATCAAATCTGACGAAAAAACAAAAAGAATGGACACACGTCCAGAGCATTGGGCGGATCAAGCAGGTGAGGATTCCTGTTGAAAAAGACAGCCAGGGGAATGATATCACTCCGACAAAAGAAGAGTTTTTGAAAAAAGGCTCAAGAAGAGTCCCAGTTCCTTCTGCTGAAGAGGGGAATGGGAAAGACATCCAGTGTACGGCACTGATCTCAGACCTTATCCTCACGGCAGAGGAACTGGGAAGCATAAAAAGAATGCACTGGTCAATAGAGAACCGGCTCCATCATGTACTGGACGACACATTCAGGGAAGATCGCTCGCCAGCCAAAAAGTCCCGAAACAATCTGTCGCTCATCAGAAAATTTGCATACAACATCCTGCGCCTGGCAATGTACGAGACAGGTCTGACAAATATAATGACAGAAATGATGGACTGCTTTTGTGACAATGCCACCTTGCGAGAACAGTATGTATTTCAAGGCATAGCCAGTCTGTATTGACTATATATAGAGAATACCCCTGAAAAAAAGTCTTGTAAAGAGATAGAGAGATAGTTTGCGTTTTTTTACGTGATCAGCTTACCAGAAACGATATGGGGATGTAATAATAAGATTATAAAAGGTAGTGCTGCTCATGAATAGTTCATGAAACAACCCTGCAACTTTGGTAGCATCGGTTTACATGACATGACTGCCATGCTAGAATAAGGTTGTATTGAATTATCGCAGCCATAAGGCATTATATGAAAAATGAAAAGAAATATCAGAAGAAAAAGCAGTTTCATAATTCCGGAACTGCACATCCGCCTGATTCAGCAGATCTTCTCCGGGAGCGTGAACGCAGGCTGAAAGATTTGGAGCAGCTTACTCTGTTCAGCGATGTATTTATGTCGGTTGTACTATCCGATCTGAAAGCCTGTCAGCATGTAGTGCGCATCCTGACAGGGAACCCGGGGATCACGCTCGTATCTGTAAAAACACAGTATGTTATATCAAAGCTCACCTCGCATGGAGCCAGACTTGACGTTCTTGCAGAAGATGCAGACAAAACGCTTTATCATCTTGAAATCGAGGGAGCGGATGTGACAGATCATGCGCGAAGGACCAGATTTTACGGATCACTGACTGATGGAGAGGTTCTGAGAAAAGGAAAAGACTACAGTGAATTGCCGGAGAGATACATTTTCTATATGAGCAGAAAAGATATCTGGAAAGGCGGCTGTACTGTTTACGAGGAAGAAAAGCGATTCCGGCAGAGCGGCCAGATGTATACGGACGGCGCCCATCTTATCTATGTGAATACAGAAATAGACGACAGGAGCAGAATAGCAAAATTAATGAAATATTTTAAAATCGCAGATCCTTTCGATGACAGTGAGGGAGAGTTGTCGAAGCAGGTGCGGTTCTTAAAGACTGAGGAAGGAGGTATAGAGATTATGTGTGAGATTATGGAAAGAATCAGAGAAGAGGGTAAAATTGAAGGAATACGCGAGGGAAAGAAATCCGGACTGCGTGAAGGCAGGAAATCAGGCCGCCTTGAAAGCAGCAGGAAGGCAGCGGTTAATCTGGATCAGATGGGAATGCCGCCTGAAACGATCGCACGCGCGGTGGAGGAAGATGTCACTGTGGTGAAACAGTGGCTGAAAGCGGCAAAAAAGTGAAATTCAACCACCGGTATGGTTACTTTTTGCATGCAGGGATGTATATTAGAGGCAGGAAGATAAGTGAAACTTCCTGCCTTTTTACATACCTGAAATTGTGTGGACAGGAATGTGATAAGAAATGGAAAAACGGATTTATAACATAGCTAGGGAGGGGCGCAGATGAATCAGGAAAAAACAGGGGCTTTCATCGCCAAAAGAAGAAAGGAACTGAATCTTACACAGAAAGAACTGGCAGACAAACTCGGTATCACGGATCGTGCCGTATCAAAGTGGGAGAATGGTGTTTCCCAAACAAAAAGATATTAAGAAACAGCCCATGTTTACCTGCTTGCAAACAAAAGAATATTGCTACTAGACTAAGAGATACTACATAAGTGTGTTGGTATCTCTTTTTTGTTGCCGTGAAACAGCAGACTATTTCATTTCTGCTTGATTACCTTAAAACTTATTAGTCTATGGTTTGTCAAGGGCTTGTTGCGTGAGAAATGCTGAATATCACCCTTTACAAAACATAGGCTGATAAGTAACTTTTCAAAAGCAGAAAAGAAATGGCAATGCTTATAACAATATGATATAATGCAGATGAAGACAAAAAAGGAATTTGTCGAGCTGGTTAGTTCGAGATAATTTTGAGTTTGTTAAGATGTGGTGCACTTGATGGAATCACAGGTACGACATCATATTATGGAGGATGAAATAGATGATAGGTTTGATTGTTGCGAGGTCAAAGAATAATGTTATAGGCAAGAATGGTAATATACCATGGAAAATAAAGGGAGAACAAAAGCAATTTAGAGAGTTAACAACGGGTAATGTGGTTATTATGGGGCGAAAGTCTTATGAAGAAATCGGTCATCCGTTGCCTAATAGAATGAATATTGTTGTTTCCACCACAACAGAGTATCAAGGAGATAATTTAGTTTCAGTTAAATCATTAGAACATGCATTATTATTGGCTAAAGGACGAGATGTATACATATCTGGTGGATATGGACTATTTAAGGAAGCTTTGCAAATAGTAGATAAAATGTATATCACAGAAGTAGATTTAAATATTGAAGATGGAGATACATTCTTTCCAGAATTTGATATCAATGATTTTGAAGTTTTGATAGGGGAAACACTTGGTGAGGAAGTGAAATATACGAGAACATTTTATGTAAGGAAAAAATGAATTGAGTAAATTTTGGATTTAGGGTGTTTTCATAAATATATTGCTTTTTATGCATATATAAATTGTTGTAAGACAAATTCCAGTTGAACCAAATCGCTGCGCGATGGCCTGCCAAGGCTGTGGCGCAGCGATTTGGTTCAATTGGTAAAAATCGGTGTGCAGTCCAGAGGAATGGGCAGATACATTCTAAATGTAGTCTGCTTTTTCCTCTGTCCTGACGCCGATTGTTTACGAAATAATTTGTATGGGGCGATAAAATCAGAATTTGAGAGAGTATTGAATATGAATAAGGAATGGTCTGAACTTAATAAAACAATGCAGGCACAAATAAAAAAGAAAGATACTTATAAGAGGGGTATTGATACTTTACTTACTTTACGAAGTCAGTTAATACAAACCTTAGTATCTTTCAAAGAAGAATTATGCAGAGAAGATTTTAACTCAATCCCCTTCATAAACGCTGATGGTTATCATAGTAAGACGATTGCTTATTCTATTTGGCATATTTTCCGCATTGAAGATATAGTTGTGCATACAGTGATAAATGAAGATGAACAAGTATTTTTTGCAGGCAATTATCAAGAGCGTATCAATTCACCTATCATTACAACAGGAAATGAACTCATGAAACAGCAGATTGCAGACTTTTCAAAACAGCTTAATCTGGAAGAATTATATTTATATATTTTCGAAGTATGGGAAAGCACTGAGAAAATGCTTGAACGGTTATCTTATGATGAATTGAAAAGAAAAATACCGAAAGAAAGAAAAGGATACTTAGAATCGTTGAATGTAGTAAACGACAATGAAAAAGCAATTTGGCTGATTGATTATTGGTGTAATAAAGATATTTGTGGACTAATTCAAATGCCGTTTTCAAGACATTGGATTATGCACACAGAAGCCTGTTTGCGTATAAAGAACAAGATACATTCATAGGCAAAAATTTCAGTTTGTAGAACTAAGGAAATTGGAATTTAAGGAGGAATAAAGTATGGTTAGTGATTTTATAAGAGCAGCATTTCCATGGATTTTAATGGGTTTATTTGTAGCAATCAGTTGTTCCCTTATGAGTAAAAAAGAGAAATAAATTCCTGTTTGTATTTATAAAAGAGAATAAACACTGCGATTACTGTAAACAGAATCCCTGAGAAAATATACACATT
>MHCFR00700__coassemble_419_pt1 | contig 58392 bp, 63 predicted proteins | sample MHCFR00700__metabat2_low_PE_034 | metagenome-assembled genome bin MHCFR00700 | reverse complement strand
ACTTCTAATTGCCTTCCGCCATACGTATAAACGTGCCAGACGCTCTATTCGTATCGTTAATCCAATCCGCCTATCTGCCGCTTATTATCTTCTCCTTTATCTGCTTTCTCAATTTTGATATACAATCCACATACGTTATACCACTACTTTCTTCTGGTGGCTGAGGTATTCCATTTGTCAATATTAACGAAATAAATTCCATTTGCTCTCTCATTATGCTTATTTGGTCTTTGACTGTTTCTATACGTAATCGAAATAGCTCTTTTTTCTTTTTATCCGAGACTATCAACAATTGTTTAATTTCCTTTAAGTCGAATCCCATTTCCTTATATATCATGATCTTCCATATTCTATCTAACGCCTCCTGATCATATAGACGATAATTATTTTTTGATCTTTCTGCCACAAGCACCCCCTCATCATCGTAATACTGTAATGTTCGTCTACTTACTCCTACCATTTTTCTCACTTCATTTGTCTTCTTCATTACGGCCTTTCCTCTCTCCGCATAAAGAGCATACGCTATCACGTTAGCGTGATAGCAATACCTTTTTCGGGAACTTTTGTTATTCGTTACATAAAAGGCCATGTAAATTTTGCGAATTAAAATAATAAAACGAGATAAGAACATTTCCAAGAAAGTTCCAATCTCGTCACTATCATTTACAATACATTTCAAATAAGTCAAAAAAGCAGCCGGGAGATATGTATTGTGTACGCACCTTTGAGCTGCGTCGGCACTTGGAGCGCGTCTTTTGCGCTTCTACGTACCGTTACGCAGTGACAGAGCGAAAGCGCGTGCGCTAACAATACATATCTCCCGGCGGAATTTTTTACTTAACTAAAAATCCGTCTCCTACCAGAGAGCTTTATAAATCCTTATTACATCATCTTTTGTCGGCACTCTCGGATTTGTCGCCGTACATGCATCTTCAAGAGCTGCATCTGCCATACGGTCGATCGCTCCGAAATATTCCTCTTCAGAAATCGTACCGATCTGTGAGATTGACAGCGGGATATCCATTTCTTTTAACATAAACTGCACCCAGTTAACGAGAGATCTCACTGTCATGATCTTATTATAACTGCTCAATCCCAATATCTGTGCCACAGTCGCATATCTCTTTACAGCCGGAAGATACTCTTTGCGGCTTTTGCTGTGCTTATTGATATCACTGTTGAACTCTATGATATGCGGAAGAAGCATAGCATTGGCGCGTCCGTGCGGGATATGGAACGTTGCTCCAAGCTGATGCGCCATTCCGTGATTCAGGCCAAGGGATGCTGTATTAAATGCGAGTCCGGCAAGACATGATGCTGAATGCATTTTCTGCCTTGCGTGCATATCACTTCCGTCCAGAAATGCCCTGAGCAGGAACACACCGCATATCTCGATAGCCTTTTCCGCGAGCGCATTAGAGAAATCGCTGCGATTGATGCTGACACACGCCTCCAGAGCATGGGTAAATACATCCATTCCGGTATCAGCCGTCACTGCCGGGGGTACGCTCTTAACCAGCTCCGCATCCAGGATCGCTTCATCCGGCATCATGGAATAGGATACAAGCGGATATTTAACTTTTGCCGCCGGATCTGTGACTACTGCAAAAGAAGTCACCTCGGATCCGGTCCCGCTTGTTGTCGGAATAGCAATCAATCCAACTTCCGCGTAATGATCTACGCGCAGCGCAAACTCCCTGATTGACTTAGAGGAGTCTATAGCAGACCCTCCACCCACTGCCACAATTGCATCCGGTCTGTATTCAAGCATCTTCTTTACGCCTTCGCTGATCTTCTCAATGGGCGGGTCAGGAACAACATCTTTAAATACCTCAAACTGCTTATTTCCTCTTTTCAGTGGTTCCGTGACCAGGTCGATCAGCTCTCCCTGGGCAATGAACGGATCAGTCACGACCAATACTTTCTGATAAGGAATCTCTGCAAGCCGGTCAAGTGCCTGATCGCCAAAATAAATTTTTGTTTTAATATCAAAGCTTTTCATAGCTGTCCTCTCTTCATTCGGATTCCGCGTTCATATGACTTCTCAATTATTGAGGATATATACACTGGATTCCCGAATCTTTAAATACCTGAAGCCATTTATCCTCCGGTCTCTCATCAGTTATCACTGCCGTAAGATCCTCCAGAGTTCCTATCTCCGTAAATGCGATCCTGTCGAATTTACTGCTGTCGATCGCAAGGATCCTGTCCTTTGCAGACTTTAGCATTGTCCTCTTATTGTTGGCATGCAGATCGTCAGAATCCGTAAATCCGGCCGATACATCAATCCCTTTACAGGAGATAATCGCTTTATCAACATGGTAGTTGCTGAGCATCCTGTCTGTCTGCGGTCCTACGAGTGCAAATGACCCTTCCCGTGATGCACCGCCTGTTGACAGGATCGTCCAGTCCTGCACATCAAACAGCTCGATGATAATTTCGATAGAATTGGTGATGATCGTAAGGTTCTTTTTGCCTTTCTCCTGCAACGCCTTCGCAATATATACCGCAGTAGTGCTGGCATCCAGCATGATACTGTCACCATCGTTCACCAGTCCGGCAACCAATTCCGCTATGTGCTGTTTTCCTAAAATATTCCGGTTCTTTCTGATATTAAATGGCAGTTCAATATTAACATTCTCATTGATAACGGCTCCGCCATAACTTTTGATAGCATAACCGTCATTTACCAGTTTCTCAAGATCTCTTCTGATCGTCTCCTCTGAGACATCATACAACTGGCTCAGTTCGCTCACAACAACTCGTCTGTCTGTCTGAAGCTTTTCCAGGATCTCGTTACGTCTTTCTATTGCAAGCATCTCACTGCCTCCTGATTATGACAAAACAGACCCTCCGACCGCTCTGCACTTATGCGGGAACATGCCGCATACTGCAGTCATAAGCAGGGGAGAGCCTGTCTATTCATTGCTTTATAAAATTGCATCACGAATCTGGGCATCCGGATGAGCAATAACTGACGAATCGAGGAACATTCCTCTGTCTTTCACTGCTTCTTTCGCCCGTTCGATCGCTGCCTCTACGGCAGCAACTTCGCCTGTCAGCAGCATATATGATTTTCCGCACATACCTCTTGCGATACGCAGCTCGATCAGATCAACAATCGCTGTCTTAGCTGCCTCATCGGCTGCTACGATAATAGATGCAGCGTCATATGTCTCAAAAATACCGAGCGCCGATACATCTTCAATCTTGGATGCTCCATAGATCGCCGGGAAAATAGACTCATGCGGGTTTCCGAGTACAAAACTGTCGATCAGGTGGAAACCGTGCAGCTCTTTGGCATTGTCAACCGCTGCTTTCACGGCACTTAAGTCACCTGTAATGATCGCAATATACTTACCCGGACATACTGTCTGAGCTTCGATTATACTGACTTCAGAGGTCTTTACCATTGCATCTGTTGCGGTAATGCCTGCTGAAACAGTCTTATATTCTACCATTCCAATTGCCTTACTCATTGCCTGCACGTCCTTCCTAAGTTTCTATGATGACATATTTGTCATTTACTTCGGTCACTGTACCTGTAACTGATGCGTGAATTCCCACGCTCAAGCCTTTGCCCGGTTCAGCGATCATCTGTCCCTTTGTTACCTTATCACCCTGCTTAACGATCGGTGAAGCAGGTGCACCTATATGCTGGCTCATCATGATCTTCACTTTTTTTATTGCGATCTCTGATTCATCAAGAGGCGCTTCTCGGTTATATTTTGTGAGATCGATCCTTGCCATCAGGCGTTCCATGGGAACTTTTCTGTACTCTCTCTCCGGTCCTACCGGCTTTGCTTCCACATGTGGAGCTTTGATTCCGTTCGCCCGCAAACCAGCTTTATATTCAGCCATCAGACTTCGCGGCGAGAGCCCCTGGAAACAGGAGTACAGTTCGCAGACACCACAGGAAGAACAGAACATTGTATTTACAAAAATGTTCGGCTCCTGTATATCCTTACAGGTAGCTGCAAGCATGAATTTGTTCGGCTCGATCGGATGTCCGAGCAGATGACGCGGACATAAGTCCGTACACATTGTACACTGGCAGCAGCATGCCGCTGCACGTTTCATATCAATTGAGTTTTTCTTTAATTTCTTCTGAACAATATAATGATTTTCCGGCAGAACGAGAATTGCATTCGTCGTCTTTGTTACCGGCTGGGCGCCTGTTCCGATATTGCCCATCATAGGACCGCCCACAAAATACACCGGATTCGGTGTTGTGACGTGTCCGGCAAGCGCTACCACCTCGTCAAGAGGTGTACCGATAGGAACACGAACAGTAACCGGATTCTCTACCTCTGCGACAACAGACACCAGCTTATCTTCAACAGGTGTATTTTCATGTAAAGCCCTGTACGCATTATAAACAGTCTCTACATTGAATACAGCGACCCCGCTCTCAATCGGAAGTCCGCCCGGGCGCACAACCTTGCCTGTCACTTCATAGATAAGTACGACTTCATCGCCGGCAGGATAAACTTCATCCAGCAATCCAAGTCTCATTTCCGGATATTTTTCAATAACAGCGTCTACTGCTTCGATCGTTTTCTTATACGCTTTTTTAATACCGATGATTGCTTCTTTGGCTCCAACAGTCTCTGCGATCGTATGGAACATATCTGCGATCTCGGCGGCGTGCTTTTCAAGAAGCTGTCTGTGCAGCCTCAGGAGCGGTTCACATTCCGCACAATTCAGGATGATCGTCTCTGCGCGCTCATCCAGCTTTGCATATGTCGGAAATCCTGCACCACCTGCACCAACGATACCGTTCTGCTGCAATATGCTGCTTAATTCTTTCATATCCATAATTCCACTACTCCAGTCCTGATCCGTCGTCAATAATACCTACGATCGCCGCATCGATCGGTGCATCCGGCATACCGCTTCCGATCCTTGCCGCACTGCCCTGTGCCACGAGCACATACTCACCGATCCCTGCTCCGATCTTATCGATCGCGATAAGCTGGTCTGCGCCGGAATGCATATGTTCCAGTATATCTACGATCATAAATTTATTTCCGACCAAATTTTCACATTTACGTGTTGAAACAACACTTCCGACAACTTTTCCTATCAGCATGATATAATCCTCACCGTATCTCCGGTTGCGATTTTTGCAGCATTTGCCTCATCGGTATCTATGTGCATCTCAAGCGTGAAACTGTCGTCCACACGAATCTTTACGTGATTAAATATTGTTCCTCTTTCATTGTCCGCTTTTACCGATACGATATCTCCGTCATGTACGCCGGCTGCCATTGCATCTCTCGGTGACATATGTATATGTCTCATTGCAATAATACATCCTTCTTTAAGATAAAGGGCACCCTTCGGTCCCACTACGGCGATCGGAGCACTTCCTGCAACATTTCCGGACTCTCTGATCGGAGCTTTAACGCCAAGCTTAATTGCATCTGTCGCGGAAATCTCTACCTGTGTCTGCTTTCTTACAGGTCCTAAAACCCTGACATTTTCGATTGCTCTGAGCTTGATTCCCACGATTGTTACAGTTTCGTTTGATGCGAACTGTCCGCCCATCAGCTCTTTCTTCTTTGTGAGCTGATAGCCTTTGCCGAACAGCACTTCAACATGTTCCTGTGTAAGATGGATATGTCTTGCGGACACTCCGATGGGTACCAGATATCCTGCATCATCGGATGATTTCTGTTTTTCAACTGCTTCCAGAACCAGCTTTGTAATTAATGCCACATTACTGTTATCCATATCTCAATTCTCCTTGTATTTGCAGGGAACTGATACAGTTTCCTGATCAGTTCCCACCGTTGATTCGTCGATAATACGCGATTATTGACTTTTCAATAATCCCAGATTATTTAAGAACCGGAAGAATCTTCTCCACATCGTTGTGCGGTCTCGGGATTACGTGTGTAGCAACTAATTCGCCGAGTCTTCCTGCAGCCTCTGCTCCTGACTCAACTGCTGATTTAACAGCTCCTACGTCTCCACGTACCATAACTGTTACAAGTCCGCTTCCGATCTTCTCTGTTCCGACCAGAACTACGTTTGCAGCTTTTAACATTGTATCTGCAGCTTCAATTGATGCTACCAGACCTCTTGTTTCAACCATTCCTAATGCTTCCTGTGACATTTTTCGTTCCTCCTTCTGAATTGTAGATTGTTCCTGAACCGTTTCTGCCTTCTGCGCCGTCTTTCTCACTCTTCGTACAGTTTTTGCCGGCGCTTTGGCTGTTGTTGTTTTCTTTTCTTCTGCCATCTTAAACTGCCTCCTAACTTACTCTGTTCGCACTGCCGTTAACGATCTTGAGTACCTCCTCATGGGGGCTCGGGATCACTACAGCGCACACAGGCTTTTTGATTCCGCCTGCCTCAGCAGCTTCGACAGCCTGTTTTACAGCGGATACGTCACCGCGGATGATGATTGTAACTAAGCGACCGCCCAGTTTTTTCTCCCATGTGACAAACTGCACATCTGCTGTCTTACACATGATATCAACTGCGACTACCGCCGCTGTAACACTCGGGATCTCAAAAAATCCATACGCGTTTCCCATGAGACTGCTCCTTTGCTTTAATGTAAGGACCTCCCGCAAGCAGTATGACTATACAGTAGGAAGGATCTTCTCAACATCGTTGTGCGGTCTCGGGATTACGTGTGTAGCAACTAATTCGCCAAGTCTTCCTGCTGCATCTGCTCCTGTCTCTACAGCAGCTTTAACAGCTCCTACATCTCCACGTACCATTACTGTTACGAGTCCGCTACCGATCTTCTCTGTTCCGATCAGAGTAACCTCTGCTGCCTTTGTCATTGCATCTGCAGCCTCGATCGCTGCTGTAAGTCCTCTTGTTTCAACCATTCCTAATGCCTGCTGTGCCATTGCCATTGTTCATTTCCTCCTAAATCTCTTCAATATCTTTTTCATTGATGATATGTGGTTCACCTTTATCTAATCCGGTAAGCTTCAGCATTTTCTCTGTATCCTCTGTCGGTCTTGCGATCTTATATTCGGTTACAACGCCCGCAAGCTCTTCGGCTCTCGCCTTTGCCGCTTCAAGCGCCGCCGTGACATCGGATACGCTTCCACGGAATTTGACCATGACGATCAGCGGTACAGGTAATTCATCTGCATTCGCCGGTTTATTTTTGTCGAATTTTTCGAGCCATACATTGCCAGCTTTGCATCCGGCATCAGCCGCCGCAAATGCCGTGGCCAGCCCGAAGACCTCCAACATACCTACTGCTTCTCCCATAATGATCCACCTTATTTATTAACGATAGCGATCTTAAGGCCTTTCTGTGCAAGATTTGTTCTGTGAGCCTCATTGATCTCCTCCAGCGGGAATCTGTGAGTGATCAGTTCTTTCATCGGAAGTCCGATTGCCTGTGCTCTCTTCAGGAAATCAAAAGTGGTCGCATAATCTCTCAGCGTATATACCCATGAGCCGACCAGATTGATCTCTTTAGAGCAAAGATCAAAGTGCGGATTGATCGTAGCGTCTCCGCCGTTGATGAAGAATCCAAGTTCACAAAGTCCGCCGCCGTTGCGGATGAATTTGTAGATGTTCGCATGTGCTGCCGGTGATCCGGTACACTGGAATGCAAAATCTGCAAGGTGTCCGCCGAACGCGTCTTTAACTGCTCCCGAAAGAGCCTCGATACCTTTGTACTCCATAAAGTTTACAGACTTCTCAGCGCCCATTCTCTTCGCAAAGTCAAGTCTCTGCTGATTTCCGTCTACTGCAACGATATTCTCAACTCCCAGTGTACGGAGAACCGCGATACAGATCAGACCGATCGGTCCGCATCCCTGTACGACAACTCTGCTGTTGAATCTTAAGATTCCTGTTGTTTTAGCTCTCTCTACTGCATGTACAAGAACTGCACATGGCTCGATCAGGATTCTGGAATCAAGATCAAGGTCACTTACGTTAAATACAGAAGAACCTTCACGGATAAGGATGTAATCTGAAAACCATCCGTTCAGATGAATGTCATCGTCCGGAAGAAGTCCGTATACATCAGCGCCTCCCACATTCTTCTTATTCAGATCGAACATCTCGATGTCCGGATCATCATGGAAGATCATACATGTAACGACCTTGTCGCCAACCTTCAACGGTTTTCCTGCGCTGTCAACTTTTACGTTTTTACCCATCTTTACGATCTCTCCGGTTCCCTCGTGTCCAAGAGCTACCGGGATCAGTCCGAACGGGTCTTTCTTAAATTCATGTGCATCTGTACCACAGATACCGCATCCTTCTACTTTTACAAGGATGTCTCCGTCTCCCACTTCCGGGATCGGGAACTCTTTAATATCATAATGCTCAAGCGATGTCAGCATAGCAACATGAGCCGTCTTAGGGACAGCCTGGCTTGCCGCCGGAGCTGACTGTGAAGGTATCTTCTTGTCAAGCATACTTTCAAGTACCTGTTTTACAACAGCTTCCACATTAGCGGAATTCATTTCCATGTTATTTACCTCCTACTACTGTTTTTCTCTTTACGCCATGCACAGCTCGATTTTGCTCCGCTTCATCTCGCTGTCGGCGTGCGCCGTATACTTCTGCCCCAGAAATATGTATCTGCAGACAAGTCTGCATACATATTTCTGTGCCATAAGTGCATGGCTTAACGTATGCACAGGCTGTCGGTCATTACGCAGCGTCTTCTCTTTGTAAACGTGCTTGCGCTCGTCAGACCCTCACCTGTTCTGCTGGCAATCGTAAATGTACAGAATCCTTCGCCGCCGAATCCGAGCGCCGCATAGGACGGACCGTTCTTAACGAGGATCGCTGTATCGATCGCTTTCGCATATTTCGTGATATTGTCAATGTTCTTTGAGTGGATATGTGCAGAATGGCGGTTGCCGTGCTCAAGCCATACAGCCTGCTCAACAGCATCGTCAAAATCTTTCGCTCTTACAACACCGAGGATCGGCATCATAAGTTCTGTCGCGATCAGCGGATGCTCCTTCGGTCCCTCAAATGTAATACACCTGATATTATCCGGAACCGTAACACCTATCATTCCGAGCAGTGTCTTCGCATCACGTCCCACACATTTTCTGTTCAGTTTCCCGTCTTTGAGAACTACTGCGGTAAGCGCATCCTGCTCTTCTTTAGAGGCAAGATAGCATCCCTGCTCATTGATCATATAGTTCATCAGCTCATCTACGACTGAATCTACGGCTACGATTTCTTTTTCGGCAATACATGGAAGGTTATTGTCAAATGTACATCCGTTTACGATATCCTCAGCTGCTTTTCTGATATCTGCTGTCTCATCTACCAGTGCAGGCGGGTTACCTGCTCCTGCTCCGATTCCTCTTCTTCCGGAAGAAAGGACCGCGGTAACAACTCCCGGGCCGCCTGTTGCTGCGATGAGCTGGATTGCCGGATGCTTCATCATAATATTGCTTGTTTCAAGTGTCGGATGTTCAACCGTGCAGGCGATATTGTCCGGACCTCCGGCTTCTACAGACGCCTCGTTTACGAGGTTGATCGCATAGATAGAAGTCTTGATCGCCGCCGGATGCGGATTAAATACAACCGTGTTTCCTGCCGCGAACATTCCGATCGTGTTGCAGAGCACTGTTTCACTCGGGTTTGTACACGGTGTGATCGCACCGATAACTCCGAACGGTCCCATCTCGATCAGAGTAAGTCCTCTGTCTCCGGACCATGCTGTAGTCGTAATATCCTCTGTTCCCGGTGTCTTCTCAGCAACAAGCTGGTGTTTTAAAATTTTATGTCCGACATTCCCCATGCCGGTTTCCTGTACGCCCATGCGTGCAAGGATTTCTGCATTCTCCTTAATCTTTTTGCGGATGTTGGAGATAACCTTTTCTCTGTGGTCCAGAGACATTCTTGCAACGATCTTCTGGGACTTTTTAGCCGCCTCGATCGCCTCGTTCATATCAGTGAAGACTCCTCTGTCTCCTGTTACATCAGATGCAATCTGCATCTTTGCCATAACTTCCTGTACGATGTCCTGAACCATCTGTTCATTTACAGACACTCTAATACCTCCTTAAAGACTTCTTTTCCATACGCCGCAATGGCTGTATCCTCTGCTGCCGTGCCGCCGCTCACTCCGAGAGCTCCGACGATACGCCCGTCATACTCAAGGACTTCACCGCCTCCGAATATCACGATCTTTCCGTTATTCGTAAACTGGATTCCGTAAAGATCCTGTCCGGGCTGACTCAGGTCTGCCAGCTGTGCAGTTGACATTTTCAGGCTTGCGGATGTATAAGTCTTATTTAATGCAATGTCGAAACTAGCTATGTATGCGCCGTCCATACACTGGATGGCTACCGGTCTACCGGCCTTGTCCGAGACAGCGACCACAACGTCCACGCCCATTTTCGAAGCCTTTGCCTTTACCTTCTCGATCAGGGCATTGGCAAGTGCCAGCGTCATCTGATGCTTTTTGCATTTGCAGACATGGGGTTTTGTTTCAGCCGGTACCGTCTCTTTCATCTGATCCAACACGGATTTTACCGCATTGGTAATATCCTGTTCATTCATAGGCGGAACTCCTACATACCAAGCTGTTCCATAACTTTCTTTGTGATAGAAGCAACCAGATCAGCATCTGTGTTTCCAACTGTTGAGGAAGCAACTGTCTTGCTGCCGCAGGAACCGCCGCATGTGTGGCAGCTCGGTTTTCCTGCCTGTGCATTCGGGCAGAGGTTAGCCGGATGTTTTCCCGGAAGTCCCATTTTTCTTCTGATCTCATACAGTTTTTCAACCTGCTCTTTGCTGAACTCCTGCGGACCGCCGATCTGCATTGTCTGCCATAACAGCTGTGCATAGAACTCTACGGATTCCATCTTCATGTATGCAGCAAGAAGGCTGTCGGAATATGACAGTGCGCCGTGGTTTTCAAGGAGAACTGCATCGAAGTGCTGAAGCAGCGGCTCTACTGCATCCGGGATCTCCATTGTGGACGGTGTGCCGTATTTTGCGATCGGTACACATCCGAGCGCGATAACTGCCTCCGGCATGATCGGCTGTGTCAGCGGAATACCTGCGATAGCAAATGTTGTTGCGTACAGCGGGTGAGCATGTACAACTGCATTTACATCCGGTCTTTTCTGATATACACGCATATGCATCTTGATCTCGGATGAAGGTCTGAATCCCTTGTTAGCCTGAAGGACATTACCGTTCTCATCAACCTTGCAGATGTACTCCGGTGTCATGAACCCTTTGCTGACGCCGGTCGGTGTACATAAGAACTCATGGTCATTGAGCTTTACAGAAAAGTTACCGTCATTTGCAGCAACCATGCCGCGGTTGTAAACTCGTCTGCCGATTTCACACATTTCTTTTTTGATTTCGTATTCGTTTTGCATCTTTTCTCCTCCTTGGATTTTACAAAACATTTTGTTTTGTGTTGTTTCTTTTTGAATATTACCACACAATCCCACAGTAGTCAACACATTTCGATGTTGGTTTTTATTGGTTTTCGTCTTTTTCCCACGGAAGTACATCTCCATCCTCTTTCAGGTATTCCAGTATCTCGGGAATTCCTTCATAACACTTGGAATCCACATAGAAGATCTGCCTGCATCCCGCAAGCCGAAGCCACCTTTCCGCCCTCGCAACATCCGCGCGTTCATCATGGATCTTGGTGACGATTCCGATCACTTCCCGGTTGCAGGTTGCCGTACAGCAGGGCGGATACAGCGAGTAGGGTTCAGTTGCCGACAAAAGCATTCCCACCACATCTGCCTCATATGTATACAGCGCCAGCGCATATCCCAGATGCTTAGTCTGTGCATATTCGCCGGGAGTATCGATGATCACATCGAAATGATTCACGTACTGGGTCTTGTGATAGTGTATTGTTTCACCTTTCAGAGCCTGCGTCAGTGTGGTCTTTCCGCATTCGCTCCTGCCTACCAGTACTATTTTCTTCATTATATTACGTCCTTGTTATCTCACATACAGAAAAGCCCATCTTATCCTTTACATATTCAAGGACCGCCCGGATCGCTGCTTCTGTTTCCGAGATCGTACCGGTCACGATCAGTGTGCCGCTGAACCTGTCCACAAATCCAAGCTCAATACCTGCCGCTTTAATAGCAATATCTCCGGCAATGATCGCGGTCTCCGCCGGACTGATCGTCAGCACGCCGATAGCGGACTTGCTGTACTCTACCCGCGGGTCCAGCCCGAGCTTCTCATAAAGTGTGATATCGGGACTTGCGATCAGGTGGGCAATGGTAATTTCTTTGCCTGGAACCAGTTCCTGTACGATACGTTCCGGCTTGTGTTCCTGAACCATTTTAACCTCACTCCAATCTGGATCAATATAATCCTGCAATTATATTAATTATACTTCATACGCCAGTATAAGTCAACGCGAATCAACAGCATTATCATGCCGCTCTCACAGCCTTTCCACACAAACCAACACCATATCTGTTGTTTTCTATTTGTTTTTTATCATTTCACATTGACATCACACTAAAAATGTTTCATACTAAAAGCAATGGATTTTTTAAGAAAGTGAGGCAGTGTTCTATGACATATCATCAACATACATACAAAGCACACATCACAGAGCCTGCCGAACGATATGAATTTGACATTCATACTCACACTATTGCCAGCGGCCACGGTTCCAGTGCAACAATCACCGACATGGTTAAAGCTGCAAAAGCACGCAATCTGAAAATGCTCGGCATCTCCGATCATGGTCCGGCCACTTTAGGAGGCGGACGGGTATCATATTTTCGCAACCTGCGATATGCACAGAGAGAACGGCTTGGCATACAGATGCTCTATGGTACGGAAGCAAACATAATAAATTATAAAGGGAATCTTGACCTGGGCGATGATATCCTGAAAGGTCTGGACTATGTGATTGCCAGCATGCATCACCCCACCATCAAACCGGGTACTGCCGAAGAAAATACTGAGGCATATATAAATGCTATGAAAAACCCGTATGTAACAGTCATCGGGCACTGTGACGACACAAAGTTTCCAATTGATCCATTTAAACTTTTTTCTGCTGCGATGAAGTATCACGTACTACTAGAGATCAACAACAGCTCTTTAAGTCCGCAAGGATACCGAGGGGATACTAAATTTACAGATCTTGTGATCCTGAACTTGTCCGTGCACTTCAATTATCCTATACTGTTTTCTAGCGACAGCCACGGAAAATCACATGTAGGAGATTTTACATATGCTGCAGAAGCTGCAAGACTTGCCAAAGTCCCGCGGAATCTGATCCTCAACCACTCGGCAAAATCACTATTAAGCTTTCTGGCAGAGAAATAATATCCAAGATGGACATGGTTGTTTTCGCCGCTCAATAAACTGATAATAACAACAGCACCTGCATATACTGATAATATCTTTACGGTATATGCAGGTGTTTTTTATGAAAAATATGAAATCATGGCTCATTGCAGGTTTTATTTTTACGGCAATATTCGGAACACTCTCACACTTTTTCTATGGCTGGTCAAACGAGAATCCTCTGATCGGTCTGATAAGTCCTGTCAACGAATCCACATGGGAACATATGAAGCTGGTATTTTTTCCGGTTCTTCTCTGGTCTCTCCCGCTTCCGCCGCATCTTTCCGATAAATCACCTTCCCTGCGCCCCGCACTCCTGTTTGGCGGTCTTCTCGGTACACTCTCGATTCCGGTCCTTTTCTATACCTACTCGGGTATCCTGGGATACAGCATCACATGGATCGATATTCTGATATTTTTTATCAGTACAGCCATCACTTTTTTCTGTGCATGGAAGTTACAAAGTTTTTCTAAAATATATGAAAAGAGAACTGCCATATATTTTCTGACCGTTCTCTTCCTTGCACTTTTCTTTCTGTTCACTTTTCTACCGCCGGATATCGGACTGTTTGCTATTCCTTAGCTTCAGACCTCCTGCGCAGGCGGAAGTCAGCCCTGCCTGATATATTTATATCCTACTTTCCCCCATAAGTATAATAGAGCTGCCGTATCCTCTGGTCGATACTGTTTCTTTCCAGATATTCTGCTGCAGTCTTCGGCGTATACTGCTGCCAGTCCTCCCCGCGGGCTATCATGCCCCGCAGTTCCGATCCTGTAATTCCTTTTTCCTCACCTGTCCTTCTCCACAAAATTTCTACATTGAGATCCAGAGATCGCAGAATCTGGTACTTTTCTTCATCCCACGGGCTGCAGATGCTCATATAATACACCGCATCGACAGGTGTATACTGGAGCAATACATCTGGACTAGTGATCGGAAACGGTATGATCTCAAACTCTTCCCTCTTTACGCTAAAATCCAGCAGGGCGTCCCGGATCATCTCATATCTCTCGATGTAGGTGAGAGGATTGTCCGTCTTTGTTGTTCCATGTTCGTCAAGCGGCGATGTTGCCGGATATGCTGAGATATCCGGATGAGTAATTCCCACATACAATGTCCTGCATCTCATCTTTGCCGCCAGAAGATATTCCATATGCTTCAGATGGAGAACCTGAAATCTCCCGTGTATCACTCCTGTCTCTGTCATGATTCCATCTCCTTTCATAAACCGCAGTTAACTTTACAGCTTCTGCTCATTCAGCATTGAGTTCCGCAATCATATTCCTTAGACGATGAAGATCCTCTTCATCCGGATGGGATGCAGCCCTGTCAAAGTTATCTATCATCATCTTAATTTTATCATCCTGCGGAGCTTTCTCCTGCATCGCCTCATAACGTTTCCTTACGCTCTGAGGCATCTTTCCCTGACACATATAGGTTCCGGTCACAGTGTTTCCATCCGGCAGATGTGTCGATACCCGATTCAGAATCTGTGTGAAATACTGCTCCGAACCGCCAAATCCCGCCGTGCCGAAAAGAACCACTTTTTGTCCATGCAATGTTTCCATATATTTTCTAATCTTCTCACTGCATTCTCCTTTGTCTGTCCAGAACCCGAGAAAAAGCAATTCTACTTCTTCTGCTCCGCCGGACATGTTTTCATCCGGAGCCCCAAACCAGACACAGTTTTCTTCACCCAGAGTGTTTCTTATTTCATCTGCCAGCATCTTTGTATTTCCCGTTGCACTCTCATATACAACTGCATATTTCATGTTTTCTGCTTCCTTTCTCTTAGCTACTCTCTTTATATAGTAATTCCCAGCGCCTTCCCCACCATATCCAGTTCATCTTCATAGATACAATTCTGGAACGAATGATCAGCAACTTTTCTGCAGCATTCGGCATAGTCCATCCACGCCGCCTCGGAAACTTCCGACTCCTGCAGGGTAAGCTCCTCAATATTTACTGGTTCCTGATAGATGTAGAGCATACTCAGCTCATTATCCCGGAACGGGCGTCCGTAAAATTCACTCTCAAATCCGCACCGTCTCGTTCCAATCTGCCGAAGCTGTTCCGGGCGGGCGTTGATCCCGAGTTCTTCTCTCAGCTCCCTCAAGGCGCTTTCAAGATACCCGTGTCCTGCTTCGATATGCCCTGCTGAAGAAATATCCCAGCACCCCGGATTGGAATCTTTGCACTCACTGCGCTTCTGCAGGAGCAGATCATAACCGCTCTTGTCATTCGGCCGGACAATCCATATGTGCACTGTGGCGTGAAGCGTTCCGTCCTCGTGCACAACTCCCCGCTCTTTGACCACCCCGGTCCTGCTGCCGTCCTCCCGGATCTCATCAAACAGTTCCAGCGGCGCTCCGTCAAGAGCGGCATACTGCAGCACGTCCTGTCTGTCATAGACAAGTTTCAGTGAGAAGAATTCTCTTCCCATATCCAGCAGCCGGAAAAAGATCTTGTCCCCTTCCCACAGCTCCAGCGCGGGGATATCTTTCTTATCCACCCATTCAAGCTCACCCTCGTCACACTCGACCGGCTCTCCCGTAAAACCATCTGCTGTATAAAGGGACATATACTCTACCGTATCTTCTCCGTATACAAAAGTCACGATCCCTCTGTACTGCCACAAAGTCAGAGTGTATCCAGTTTCTTCCTTCACCTCACGCAGAAGACATTCTTCAGGGCTTTCCCCATGTTCAAAATGTCCTCCCACACCGATCCACTTGTCTTTGTTTACATCATTTTTCTTCACTGTGCGGTGGAGCATCAGATATTTTCCATCCTGCTCGATATAACACAGCGTACTCAGTCGTTCCATACTTATGCACTCTCCTGACTTTTCATGAACTGACTCTCATATAGATGTTTGTAGAATCCGCCTTCTGCGAGCAGACTTTCGTGATCACCCTGTTCGATGACCTGTCCGTCTTTCATTACAAGGATCACATCTGCCTCCCGGATCGTGGACAGTCTATGCGCCACGATAAACGTCGTCCTGCCCTTCATCAGTGCAGCAAAGGCATCCTGTATCTTCATTTCAGTTCTTGTATCAATGGATGACGTCGCCTCATCAAGAATCAGCATCGGTGGCCTGCACAGCATGACTCTGGCAATACAGAGAAGCTGTTTCTGCCCCTGAGAGAGACCGCCCCCGTCTTCCGTGATCCATGTATCATACCCCTGCGGCAGACGTCTGATAAAACTGTGAATGTGGGAGGCTTTTGCCGCCGCGATAACCTCTTCTTCCGTGGCGTCCGGACACCCCATCGTAATATTGTCCCGTATTGTTCCTGTCTTAAGCCACGTATCCTGAAGCACCATTCCGTATCCGGCCCGCAGACTCTTACGTGTCATCTCTCGGATATCGATGCCCTCCACGGAAATCGAACCTCTATTTACATCGTAGAACCGCATGAGCAGATTGATGATCGTCGTCTTACCGCATCCTGTAGGTCCCACGATTGCAATTCTCTGTCCCGGTTTCACATCAAGATTAAAATCCCGGATCAGTTTCTGTCCATCAACATAAGAGAAATCGACATGTTCTGCCCTGACATTTCCACTGATATCTTTCAGTTCTACAGAATTCTCTGATTCCGGAGTCTGAGGCTCTTCCTCGATCAGATCAAAAATTCTCTGTGCACAAGCCACAGCATTCTGGAACTCAGTAACTACGCCGGATATCTCATTGAACGGCTTCGTATACTGGTTTGCATAGCTTAAGAAGCTGGACAACTGCCCCACAGAGAGTGAACCGTTTACCACAGCAAACGCACCCGCGATCCCCACTCCCGTATAGACAAGGCTGTTCACAAAGCGGGTGGATGGATTCGTAATAGATGAGAAAAATGTAGCTTTCAGATATGCTTTTCCCATGCGTTCATTGATCTCATCGAACTGCTCTGTCACGTCTTTTCCCCGACCGAACGCCTGCACCACTTTCTGATTTCCGACCATCTCATCGATCAGTCCGGTCTGTTCCCCTCTGATCTCAGACTGGAGCCGGAACATGGAAAAGGTTCTCTTTGCTATAAAATTTGCTACAAAGAATGAGACCGGTGTGATCAGTACAACTACAAACGTGATCGTCACATTTACCGACAGCATAAAACAGAATGTCCCGGCGATCGTGGCAATTCCGGTAAAAAGCTGGGTAAATCCCATCAGAAGTCCGTCTGCAAATTGATCCACGTCTGCGATCACACGGCTGACCACTTCGCCGTACGGATGCCCGTCGATATACTTTAACGGAAGAATCTCAATCTTGCGGAATGCCTCATTGCGGATATCCTGAACCACCTGATATGTCATCTTATTATTGCAAATGTTCATAAGCCACTGGGCAAGCGCGGTTATAAGCGTGCACACGCCAATCTGGATCATAACCCGGAACACACCTGGGAAATCAACTTGTCCCGCACCGATAATATAATCCACCGCATTTCCCGTGAGCTTCGGGACATACAGCGTAAGTGCAACCGAAATTGTCGCCAACAAAATGGAAAACACAACAAAAATGCGATATTTTCCCAAATGGCGAAATACTTTTTTCAGGGTAGCAGCCTGTCCCTGTTTTTTCTTTTTATCATTCATCTGAGTTTCTGCCTTTTTATCAGCCATTTGCCTACGCCTCCTTCGGGAACTGAGAATAATAGATTTCCTGATAAGCCGGGCACGACGCAAGCAGTTCCTCATGCGTACCGATCCCGGCTGCTTCTCCGTCGTCCAGAACAATGATCTGGTCTGCATACTGCACGGACGACGCCCTCTGGGAGACGATAAATACCGTTGGATTTCCTTTCATTGAGCGAATCGCACTTCGCAGTGCCGCATCCGTGGCAAAGTCGAGAGCTGATGCGCTGTCATCCAGGATCAGGATATCCGGTTTTCTCACAAGAGCTCTTGCAATGGTAAGTCTCTGTTTCTGCCCGCCGGACAGGTTGCGTCCGCCCTGCTCGATCTGAAACTCCAGTCTGCCCGGTTTCTGGTCCACAAACTCTTTCGCCTGAGAGATCTCCAGCGCTTCTTCCAGTTCGTCATCGGATGCGCTTTCATTCCCCCAGCGCAGATTTTCTGCGATAGTTCCTTTAAAAAGGACTGCTTTCTGCAGGACCACACCGATACGGGACCGCAGGCTCTCGATCTTATAGTCCCTGATATCATTTCCAAAAATCCTGATCTGGCCGTTCGTTACATCATAAAACCGGGGAATCAGATTCACAAGGGAAGACTTACCCGAGCCCGTGCCTCCGATAATACCGATCGTCTGCCCCCGCATTGCGCAGAATGTAATATCCGTCAGCGATTCGCCGCTCGCGCCTTTATATGTGAGCGAGGCGTGATCGAACTCTACAGCCGGGATCTCCTTCACGCTCCGGCCTCCATCTTTGGCTGTATCCGGACATATCTCTGCGTTTGACAAAATCCTGTTTCCCTCTTTCATATCCGGCTGTATCTTCAGTATGTTTCCGATCCTGTTGCCGCAGGCCACTGCTTTTGTGACAGTAATGATAAGGTTTGCCAGCTTGACCAGCTCCGTAAGAATCTGAGACATGTAGTTGACAAGCGCAACTACCTCTCCCTGTGACAGATCCCCGATATTGACTCTCACTGCCCCAACATAGATAAGGGCGATGATACCGCCATTTACAATAACGTAAGTCAGCGGATTCATAAGTCCTGATATACGCCCTACAAATTTCTGGGCATCCGTCAGCGCCTGATTCTCTTTTTCAAATCTTTCCCGCTCTTCCTGCTCTTTGTTAAACGCGCGGATCACACGGACACCCGCCAGGTTTTCTCTCGTTGTGAGCAGGACGCTGTCCAGATGGGACTGCACTTTCCTGTACAGCGGCATAGTCACCAACATGATCCCGAACACGATAACGGACAGGAGCGGAATGACCACAACAAAGATCAGCGCCGCCTGTATATCTACGGTAAACGCCATGATCATAGCGCCGAATACAATAAACGGCGACCTCAGGAAAAGCCGGAGCACCAGGTTTACCCCGGACTGCGTCTGGTTGATATCGCTGGTCAGTCTGGTGATCAGTGTGGAGCTCCCGATCGTGTCCATCTCCGTAAACGTAAAATTCTGAATATGCCGGAACAGTGCATGCCTCACCCCGGTGCCAAATCCTGATGCTGCTTTCGCAGAAAAATACTGCGCCGTGATAGAACACACAAGCCCGGTCAACCCCAGCGCAATGAGCACAAGACACATTTTTATAATGTACGGCTCATCTTTATTTGCAATCCCAACATCAATAACTGCCGCCATGACAAGAGGTACGAGCAATTCAAAAGACGCCTCCAGCATTTTAAAAAGAGGCGCCAGTACAGATTCCTTTTTATAATTTTTCAGATATATAAGAAGTGATTTCATATCCGGTATATCTATCCTTTCACAAAAGATCTACCCGTATTTTATCACAGTCAGAGAAAAAAAGATATCTGCTATTCATGTTTTCACTTACGAATCAGGCAGACTCTCCCGCACACACAGCGCCCCAAACCCAAGCAGTGCATTCGGCCACTCGCTGTATCCGGGCAGTTCTCTTGCCCCTCGTCTTAGATATGCCTTGACTTTTTCCCCGTACAGATACGGATCATTGCCCTCCACGATCCCCCATTCCATCAGAAGGGCCGCGCTTCCCGTGACAAAAGGCGCAGCGAACGAAGTGCCGGAAAAAGCGCGGTAACCGCCGCCGGGTACAGGCGCATTGACCAGGACGCCCGGAGCCGCAAGATCAGGCTTCAGTACATTGCTTCCTTCATAAACTGCCGCCGGCCCCCTTCCGGAAAAGTCCGCATAGGAAAATGTCCTCGCGTCATATGCAGCCACCGTTACCGCCAGAGACGCGGTGGATGGAATCGTCAGAGTAGACGTACTGTCAGGAGTCAGAAATGCCGTTCCCACATTCAACGCAGCCTGGGCCGGGAGCCACATCTGCCAGGCGCCGTCCACGATACGTCTGGGGGTGAGGATGATCTGCCACACACCGCTGTCTACATAGGACTGCAGGGGAATGAAAGATATATATATCTCCTGCCTGACACTGTAGGGCTTCGGTTCCCCGTAATAGATCAGAAGTTCCGTACCGCCCAGTATAAAACGCTGGGGACCGAGTATCTCCCGAAAAGGACCCACACGTTCGCCGGAGGGACTGACTATAGAAACATCCATCTCATCCACATAGGATTTCCATATCTGTACATTTAATGACGGCTCCCTCTCCTGAACGGCCAGCTCCTGGATCACTTCTTCCTCATCTGTCACCCGTCCCGCCGCATGCCCCGCAGTCGTACCTTCGTTGCCGCTGCCGATACAGATTACATTTTTCCACATATCAGAGATATCGTTCAGGAATCTCTCCACCAGGGATGTACCGTCATGAGAACCGTATGTATTACCGAAACTGATATTGACAGCCACAGGCATCCTCAGTTCGAGTGCCTTTCGGATCACATAGTCCACACCTGTCATCAGTTCGGTGGTACGCGGGAATCCGTCCGGACGCGGAGTCCCCATTTTCACGATAATAAGCTCCGCCTCCGGAGCCGCACCCCGGTACATCCTCCCCTCGCTTCCTCTTCCATTTCCCGCTGCGATTCCCGCTACCGCAGTTCCATGACCGCTCGTGTCACGACTCAGTACTGTCCTCGTACTTTCCCCCGCACCTCCGCCGGGACCGTTCCCCGCCAGCGCTGCATTGATCTCTTCCCTTGTAAATTCACTTCCCACAGCATATCCGGCAGGAGGATTTCCCGATACCGACTGATCCCACAGCGACACGACCCTTGTAGTTCCGTCCTCGTTCCTGAAATCCGGATTTTCATAATCGATCCCGCTGTCCACGATTCCGACCAGAACACCACGACCGCTTAAATTATACGGCGCCCTCTGGACAGTATCGATGCAGGAAGCCTGCCTCCCCACATCCGCTTGAAAATAAAGACTTTTCGGCTTCTCGATAAATTCCACCTCCGGGAAACCGGCAAGCTCTTCGATCCGGTCTTCCCGTATTACGATCACTGCATATCCGTTTATCAGCTCCGTCACCGAAGATGAGATACTCCTGACAGATTCCAGACTTCCGGAATACTTTACGATCAGTTCCCACTCCCGCTCTTCTCTGTCGTATCCGACGTCCAGCTCCCCGGATCGTGCCCGCTCTTCCGGAGTTGCTCCAAGAGCGAGATTAAGGATGTTTTCCACTTTCTGACTCATATATACCTCCTGCTCACATGCCCCTCATACAGGTCTTCCCTGATGTGATATATCTTATGCAAGGTATTTTTGCATAAGACATCTTACTCCTGATTCGTCGCTTCACACCGCAGCGGTTTGCCGCGTCAAAGCGCTGGATTGACAGGATTTTCCCTGTTTTTTATACTGCTCTGTAGCCAATAATAATCAGATCAGGAGGTCACTCATGAAAATATATGCATTTGAAGTAAGAGATGATGAAAGGGAATATTTTAAAGCGTTATCCGAAATCCCGGAAATCGAACTGGAACTGCACTCCGAAGGACTCACAAGGACCAATATTTCAAAATTGGAATCCGGCTGCGGCGTCACCGTCCTCGGTATGTGCAACTACCGCAAACCTGAACTTGATATGATGAAAAAACAAGGGGTTCTCTGCATGTCTACAAGAACCATTGGCTACAACCATATCGATGTCGATCACGCGCGCCGGATCGGGCTGCATGTGTGCAATGCGTGCTACGATCCCCATGGTGTAGCAGATTATACGATAATGATGATCCTGCTCTGCCTGCGCAATTACAAACAGGCTCTCTGGCGGACGCAGGTCAATGATTTTTCGCTCACCGGACTGATCGGCAGGGAACTGAAGGATCTTACAGTGGGGATCATAGGCACCGGACAGATCGGGAGCACCGTCATAAAAGAACTGTCGGGATTCGGCTGCCGCATACTCGCGTATAACCGGCACGAGAACCCGGATGTTGCAGATCTTGCGGAATATGTTCCACTTGAAACCCTCTACCACGAATCCGACGTGATCTCCCTGCATCTTCCTCTCACCCCGGAGACACATCATATAATCAGCGCTGAAACACTGTCACGCATGAAGAAGGGCGTTGTTCTGGTCAACTGCTCAAGGGGTGCACTCACAGACATCAAGGCCCTGATCTCCGGCATTGAATCCGAACAGATCGGAGCGCTGGGACTTGACTGCATAGAATACGAAGAGGATATCGTACACAAAGATCTGCGTACTGATATCCTCTCCAACCGTGATATGGCTTATTTAAGACAATTTAAAAACGTCATCCACACGCAGCACATGGCTTTCTACACAGACAGCGCCGTGAAAAGTATGGTGTACTGCGGAGTGCTCGGACTGATCGAGATGGCAGACGGAAAAGACTGCGCCACACAGCTGTGCTGATCCGGCACTGTTTCAGCCCGTATGGCACTGCCCGCAAATCAATCCGTACTCTTGCGGCGGAACATCTATTTCCGGTAAGCAAAGAGCGGCAGTCCGTCTTTTGCCGGCACTTTCACCCCGCCCTGGATCAATGGCAGGGCATAATCAATAAACTCCTGTCCGATATCCGAACCGTTCCCTGTGATCCACTCAAGGGGAACGGTTTTTTCCTGGTTACAGATCATATTTACATCTTCCGTCACATAGTCAATCCTGTAATCTTCTCCCGGCAGGCGCGCAAAACCGATCATCTTTCCTGTCTCACCCTCAATCGCACATTTTACACCATATGCGCCGGAGGCAATGGCTTCTTTCTGATCTGTAGCTGAGAGCATTGCGGACGAACATCTCTGGCATACATTGAGTTCGATGGATCTTACTTTTACTCCGATCTTCTCTTTCACCAGGTTCTCCAGATATTTTCCGGAACCGGTGAGCATCTTATGGCCGAAATTATCTACGCCCACATCGCTTGCAAGCTCACAGATAAATGTTCCGTTTCCATCGTTAATTCCTTCTGAAATGCATACGACCAGATTCGACACTTTCTCAAGCGCTTCATTCACGTCAGAAATAAATCTCTCCGGATCAAACGCAGTCTCCGGCAGATAGATCAGCACCGGATTGTCGCCATCGAACTTTCGTGCAAGGACGCTCGCCGCCGTCAGCCATCCGGCATGACGTCCCATGATCTCCACGATCGTGACAGACTTCTTATTGTCATATACGGACGCATCAACCGCGATCTCCCGCACGGTGGAAGCCACATATTTGGCTGCACTTCCAAATCCCGGCGTATGGTCCGTACGTACAAGGTCGTTGTCGATGGTCTTTGGGATTCCCATAAACCGGATATCACTTCCTGTTTTTTCCGCATAGCGGGAAAGCTTGCTCACCGTATCCATGGAATCATTACCTCCGATGTAAAAGAAAAATCCGATCCCGTACTTTTCAAATTTCTCGAACAGTTTCGGATACACCTCGTCCCCAAGATCCTCCGGCAGCTTGTATCTGCACGATCCCAGATAGGACCCCGGCGTCGTTTTGATCAGCTCCAGTTCTCCGGAGCGCTCCAGCGGCTCCATATCCATGAGCTGATCGTTTAGAAATCCCTCGATCCCGTTGATCATTCCGTATACAGTTCCGCATGCATCCTCTCTGTTCAGCGCCTCATATACAACACCGTACAGGCTTGCATTTATTACGGCAGTCGGCCCGCCGGACTGTCCTACGATCACATTTTTCTTCATTTGTCTCCTCCTTATGTTCCATGTTCTGTTCAAAACCGATAACTCTACTATATCCGAAAAAAATAAATTTTACAATATACATTGAACAATGGTATAATAAACTGATATCATTAAAAACTACTAAATATTCCTGTAAAACCATGGGAGGGGAAACTATGAAATATATCTCATTCGCTATACCATGCTATAATTCGGAAGCATATATGGAAAAGGCCATCAACTCCATCCTCGTCGGCGGAGGGGAAGATGTTGAAATCCTCGTAGTCAACGACGGGTCTAGAGACGGGACACAGAAAATAGCTGAGCGTTATCAGGAAAAATATCCTACGATCGTAAAAGCCATCAGCAAGGAGAATGGCGGACACGGTGACGCTGTCAACTGCGGACTGCAGCACGCCACCGGAAAATATTTTAAAGTAGTAGACAGTGACGACTGGGTAGATAAAGATTCTCTTGTAAAGATTCTCGATGCGATCAAAGGGTTTGTAGACGCGGACTCCGAGGTCGATATGATCATCGCCAACTACGTGTATGAAAAAGTCGGCATGGAGCACAAGAAAGTGATCCGCTATGACAACGTACTTCCGGAGAATCAGATCTTCCGCTGGGACGATATCGGACGTTTCCGCCTGGATCAATATATCCTGATGCACTCTGTCATCTACCGCACGGAGATGCTCAAGCTCTGCCAGCTCGAACTGCCGAAACACACATTTTATGTGGACAATATCTATGTATACTACCCGCTGCCGCACGTGCGCACGCTGTACTACCTGAACGTGGACTTCTACCGGTATTTTATCGGCCGCGAAGACCAGTCCGTCAATGAAAAAGTCATGATCAGCAGGATCGACCAGCAGCTGTTTGTCACGAAGACGATGATCTCAATGTACGAGCTGCGCATGATCACAAGCAAAAAGCTCCGGAGATACATGATCAACTATCTGGCAATCATGATGACTGTCTCCTCAATCCTGTGCATCCGTTCCAAGAAACAGGAGAATCTGGTCAAGAAGAAAGAGCTCTGGGACTATCTGAAGCGAAAAGATTACAAGACTTATATCAAGATCCGCTACGGTATACTCGGACAGACCATGAATCTGCCGGGACGTTCAGGCAGAAAGGTCTCTTCCCTGGCATACAGCGTAGCGAGACGTCTGATCGGATTCAATTAATTAACGTTCAGTCCGCACCATTCGCAAAGCTGATCTAATATGTATAAAATTAACAGCCATGACACATACTTTTCAATAAATAGAAAAGGAGTGTGTACCATGGCTGTTAATTTTTCCGAAAGTATGACAAAAGAGAATCTCATGAGGGCATTCGCAGGCGAGAGCCAGGCCCGCAACCGATACACGATCGCAGCGGAACACGCGGAGAAAGACGGAATGCTCACAATTGCCGAGATTTTTCGCTATACCGCTGATCAGGAACGCGCCCACGCGGAACGTTTCTATGATCTGCTCAAAGAACTATCTGGCGAGGCCATCCATATCGATGGCAGTTATCCTGTCGATCAGCAGGAAACCCTTTCCGAACTTCTCCGTGCCGCCGAGCACAATGAACACGAAGAATTTTCCGATGTCTATCAGGCATTTGGCAATACTGCCCGAGAAGAAGGATTTTCCGAAGCAGCTTCTGCGTTCCATCAGATTGCGGAAATTGAGCATATCCACGAACAGCGGTTTGCAAAACTGGCGGAAATGCTGGAATCCGACACCTGGTATCAGCCGAAGACAACGTCTAAATGGATGTGTACCAACTGTGGTTATATACACGAGGGTAATCAGGCACCGCCGGTATGCCCTGTATGCCGGCATGCGCAGGGATACTTTATTCCTTACGAACTGGCATGCTACAGGATTGACTGACCTATTTCCGGCTCGCAGAGGATCAGTTTCTCTCCTGCCTGATATCCTTCCACGATCTTCTCTGTAAGAATAGTCCCTGCTTCAAAAGGTGCAAATGTGACAGCACTGATGTTTCCGAACTTAGTGCTGTCAACAAGCACATAACAGATCCTGCACTGACGCATAGCTGTCCTTTTTACCTGCGCCTCTCCGGCATCCGGCGTAGTAAAGCCCTCATTTCTGCTAATGCCGTTTGCCCCGAAGAATCCTTTTGTAAAATGATATCTTTCCAGAGTCTCCATGGCCTGGGCTCCGATCACCGCCTCAGTGGAGCTCTTTAATTCTCCCCCTATAAGAAATACTTGATTTCCCTGTGCAGCCAGTTTTTGTGCATGAGCCACAGCATTTGTCACAAATGCAGCTTTCGTCCGGGCAAGGAATTCGATCATATATCCGGTAGTTGTCCCCGCATCCAGATAGACAAAATCCCTGTCCTCGATCATCGCTGCGGCGCATCGTGCGATCTGGATCTTTTGTGCTTTCTGTACTTCCACTTTCTGTGCGACCGTGGGTTCCTGCGTGACAAAGGAGCCGTCACTTGTCACGGCTCCTCCAAATACTTTCGTCAGTCTGCCAGCTCTGTCGAGAGCCGTAATGTCACGACGTGCAGTTGATTCGGAAATACCGAGGAGTTCTGTGATCTCTGCCACTGTAATACTCTTTTTCTTTTCCAGAAGGGTAAGTATCTTTTCATATCTCTGTTCTGATAACATAACAACCTCTTTCATATTTGTATTTTCTCTATTGTACGCCAATTTTTCCGATTAATCCACCTTCTTCTTCAGCAGTCCCAGCAGCACCGCAGATATCACGGTTCCCACAACGAGAGCCACAAGATACAGAAGAGCGCTGCCCACTACCGGGAATACGAAAATTCCGCCATGAGGTGCCATAAGTGTGCAGTTAAATGCCATAGACAATGCTCCTGCTGCCGCTGATCCTACAATGCACGCCGGAAGCACATGAAGAGGGTCGGAAGCCGCAAAAGGGATGGCTCCTTCAGTAATAAACGCAAGTCCCATAATAAAGTTCGTCGGACCTGTTTCTCTCTGCTCTTTTGTAAACTTATTTTTAAAGAGCAGCGTCGCAAGTGCAATTGCACATGGCGGTGTCATGCCTCCGATCATTACTGCTGCCATAATGTCATAGTTTCCCGCTGCGATAGACGCCGTACCGAATACATAAGCAGCTTTGTTGAACGGACCTCCCATATCGATCGCCATCATACCTCCGAGGATCAGGCCCACGAGCACTTTGCTCGTCTCGCCCATATTGGAGAGTCCTGTATTAAGCGCTGTATTGATGCCGCCCATGATCGGCTCCACTACAAAGTTCATCAAAAGTCCCATGATCAGAATACCAAATACCGGATAGAGCAGGACCGGTGCGATCTTTTCGATTGCCTGAGGCAGTTTTCCACAGATTTTGCGCAGTCCCAGAATAATATACCCTGCTGCAAATCCGGCTACGAGCGCGCCTAAGAATCCCGACTTTCCGCCAGATGCGATCATACCGCCCACAAAGCCTACCGCCAGAGCCGGCCGGTCTCCAATGTCCATAGCGATAAACCCTGCAAGTACCGGCAGCATGAAACCGAATGCTGTATCACCGATGCCTTTAATAAGCTGTGTATATATCTTGTGCCCGACACCTCCGGATTTTGCACTTCCGGAAGAAGCCGAAGCTCCCTCTCCTGTGCCGTGATAGACCGGAACATTTCCCGAAATTGCCTGTTCTACCAGTTTATCCGCCTTGCTGATCCCGTCAGACACCTGACACTCGATTACTTTCTTTCCGTCAAAGCGTTCCATGGGTACCTGAGCATCGGCCGCTACGATAATGCAGTCCGCATCACGGATTTCCCCGTCTATCAGGACATTCTTGGCTCCGCCTGAACCGCGCGTTTCTACTTTTACAAAGCAGTTCTTAGCTTTCGCTGCTTTCTCGATTCCCTCTGCCGCCATATAGGTATGTGCGATTCCGGTAGGGCATGAAGTGACAGCAAGTATCTTAAAACCATCCGCCGCATCCATGTTCGTGTCGGCAAGACGCTCATCAATATCACTCTGTTCCTCGTCCGCCTGGTCCACAATACTCAGAAAATCCTCCACACTCCCGGCATTTCTCAGATCATCTGCAAATCCCTCATCCATCAGGAGGACTCATAGTTTACTCAGGACATCCAAATGTACATTGTCCTTTGTGTTCGGAGCTGCGATCAGGAACATCAGTGAAACCTGCTGACCGTCAAGGGAGTCAAACTCCACGCCGTCCTTTATGACCATGGCTGCAAGCCCCGGCTTTGTCACCGCGTCGCATTTCCCGTGAGGAATGGCAATTCCCTCTCCGATTCCTGTGGTACTCTCTTCCTCACGCTCATACACCTGAGCCCTGTATGCCTCCCTGTCATTGATCTTACCGCTCTTGACCATCAGATCGATGATCTGATCGAGTGCTTCACTTTTTGTCTTTGGAGTCCCCGTAAGAGATATGCTCCGCTTATCCAATAAATCTGTGATCCTCATTCTTAAATCCTCTCTTTCATGATAACATTGCCGCCTGCTCCATTCTCAAAGCCGCGCTGACGCACTGACTTAGACTTAACTGCTGTTTTATATGATCTTTTGATACAGACTCATGATCTCATTCTTTGTGGCAAGATACTCGGAAAATGCACTTGCACTTCCCGCTGCAACCCCCATATAGAATGCATGCCTGTAATCTTTTTTTTCCATCCATCCGGCAGTAAATCCGGCCACCATGGAATCCCCCGCCCCTACTGCGTTGACAAGGACTCCTTCGGGCGCCGGGACATCATATACGCTGCCGTCCTCCGCCACCAGGACCGCACCCTCTCCGGCCATGGAAATCAGTACATTTTTCGCACCCATTGCCTGAAGTTTCCTGCCGTATGGGACAACCTCTTCTCTCGTCTCTAAGTTCACTTTGAATATATCGCCCAGTTCATGATTATTCGGTTTGATAAGAAACGGTTGATATTTCAGCACTTTCATGAGAAGTTCTCCCGTTGCATCCACAATAAATGTAACACCCTTTCCTTCAAGCCGTTCCAGGATCCGGCTGTATATATCATCGGGCATGGAAACCGGGATACTGCCCGCCAGAACAAGCACATCTCCCTCATCCAGAACATCCAGTTTCTCCATCAGTTCCTCCGTCTTTTCTCTGCTGATATCCGGTCCCATCCCGTTGATCTCGGTTCCGTCGATACTTTTCAGTTTGACATTGATCCGGGATATTCCATCTCCAATGCGGATAAAATCGGAACGCACTCCGATTTCTTCCACTTTACGGATGATCTCGTCCCCTGTAAAACCGGCGACAAACCCGAGAGCCGTACTCTCGATCCCGAGATTAGTAAGGATTGTAGAAACATTGATCCCTTTTCCTCCCGGCAGGAGCAGTTCCGAGCTTGTGCGGTTCGTAAGCCCGAGTTTGAAATCATCGACAGAGACTATATAATCCAGAGACGGGTTAAATGTAACTGTGTAGATCATTTCGTTTCCTCCATTTCTTTTTGTGATTACATTATACATTCATATTCGGTCAATTTCAATCAAAGTAATTTACATATTTCGTGATCGTTTTTGGTTTATTTTGCACAAATATGTTTTTTCTGATTATCTATTCTTATTTTTGACCGAAACTACGGTTTTTAATCAACGCACCGGTACATGATAAAAGCCGCCGCGTCCGGGAACCCATGCAGTATTATATGCATATACAGTCCCCCGCCGCGGCGGCTTTCTAATCTTACTCTATTTCTTCAGTTCAACCCGCGCTCCTGATGTCTGAACTTTATCTCGTCACGATATCAACCGGCATGTTGAAGATTTCTGCAACTTTAAGGATCGTATCAATGTGTCTTCCTGTAGCAGCCGCAAAGTGGTGTGTCGGTCCGCACTCGCTCCAGCGGTTCACAAATTCTCTTGCACCGCATGTGAAGCGTGTCCTCATATTTGTATCTCCGAAGGAAAGGATCGGTCCCTCCTCGTTGACGCCCTCTGCCACTACGAATTTGAAGTGTCCGTCTCCGTTCTGTGTGATCGCAAGATATGTGACCGGTCCTGTGTACGGATAGAACTGTGTCAGATATCCGCCGCCCGTCTTGCCGTGGAATACCTTCACGATCTTCATAGTCGGTTTCTTGCAGGAAATGTCGGCATCTCCTGATCCGCTGTGTCCGATGATCGCAATGTCGTCATTGAAGTCGATGGAGTACATCTCTGCAAGCTGTCCGGTTCCGGAAATCGTCTTTAAGATGCTCATTGCCATGGCAACCTTCATATCTCCCTCTACCGCACATGCTGTTCCCTGTTTGATCAGCATGGAGAATGCCGGGATGAGCATACTGTCAAGGACACCTGCCTTGCCCTGTGCAAATCCGTCGTAGTGGGAAGCGATCAGGCCAAGCTTCTCGTCTTTTACCCACTGCTCAAATGCAACGACGTATTTCGCCATCTCCCATACTTCCTCGATGCTTCCGCCGCCCTCGATATCAAAAGTATCAAGGATGTCCTGTGCTTTCGCGCGGATTGCTTCTTCGTCTGTAATATTATCGGCGATCGCCCACATCTTCTCCCAGTCAAACTGCTTTGTATACAGATGCATCCTTCTGTACAGGTTGGACTCGTCGATATAGAGATCCATCATACCCGGATACGGTCTTCCGATCTGAGCAATGTTCGTGTCACGGAATCTTCTTCTCACCTGCGCTGCACGGCACCAGTCTTCGATCTCCTTCTGTACAGCCGGATCTCCGCCCTCGACAACGCCTGTGATCACTGCGTGTCTCTTGCCGAATCTCTCAAGATCTGCCACCATCTCGCCCACAGCTCCGCATGCATAACCTTCGCCCAGCCATGCTGCGATATCCGTATGGTCGTAATCCAGTGCCTTTAACTTCTGTACGTTTACAAGAACAACCGGTACATCCAGATCTTTGACAGCCGGAAGCATATTGTAGGATGTAGCGTATGTCAGAAGCTGCATAAATACAAGGTCAACGTCAGCTGCGCGGAACTTGTCGCCTGCTGCCTGTGACTGCTCTTTTGTCGTGACCATTCCTCCGTCAATGATCTCCACTGTATCCGGAAGTGTCTTCTTGAACGCGTCATACTGTGCCTCAAACTCCGGCACCAGTGACGGGAACTGGGGCAGGTATGCACCCAGAGCGATGGAAAATACGCCTACTTTTGCTTTTGTCTCAACTAACATTTGAAATCCTCCTGTTTCTTCTTTATTTTCTGTCTTTCAACAGTGTTAATGATTACTCGTACATTTTTACATCAAATGACTCTTTCACACAGGTTCTTGCCTCCGGCAGACTTGCGAACACGCCGTCGTGAAGCATCTGCACAATGATATTTCCGATAGCGGTCGCCTCGGACGGTCCTGCTGAAACTTTTCTTCCGGTATATTTTGCTGTAAGCTCGTTTAAATATCCGGCATTGGATCCGCCGCCTACAACGTAGATCGTGCTGTACTTCCTACCCGTGATCGCCTCGATCTCCTCCACAGTATCGCCGTAGCATTTTGCAAGGCTGTTGTATATCACAGACGAGATCTCGCCCACGGTCTCCGGGACCTGCTGGTCCGTGTCACGGCAGAACTTCTGAACAGCGTCGATCATGCTCTTCGGTGCAAGGAAACAGTCGTCGTTGCAGTCCACAATGGAGGAAATAGTCTCTTTGGAAGCCATCTCGCAGATTTCGGCAAATGACAGATCCTCAGTAAACTCTTTCTTCACAGACTGGATCATCCACAGTCCCATAATGTTCTTCAGGTAACGGAATCTGTGATCGTATCCGCCTTCATTTGTAAAGTTCGCCTTCATGCTCTCCATGGAGCAGTCAGCCTCTTTCCTCTCAATACCCATCAGTGACCATGTACCGGAGCTGATGTATACCGCATCGTCATCGTTTGTCGGCACTGCAAGCACTGCGCTCCCCGTATCATGTGTTGCCGGCAGGACGACTGTACAGTTAAATCCAACCTCTTTCTGCACTTCCTCTGTAAAATCTCCTACTACAGTACCCGGCATGGATACCGGCAGGAACATCCTGGAGTTATATCCCAGCATATCGATCAATTCATAATCCCAGTCGTTGGTCTTCGGGCTGATCAGTTGTCCTGTCGTAGCCTCCGTGTACTCATTCTTCTTCACACCTGTGAGCAGGAAGTTGAAGTAATCCGGGATCATCAGGATCGTCTCCGCCTGTTCCAGATATTCCGGATGGGACTGCTTTACAGCCATGAGCTGGTAGATCGTGTTGAAGATCTGTTTCTGGATACCGGTCCTTGCATACAGATCATCCTGCGGAATAACTTCATATACTTTCTCGTCCATTCCCTCTGTACGGCTATCGCGGTATCCTACTGTATCGCCCAAAATGTTGTCGTCCTTATCGAGAAGAACATAATCAACGCCCCATGTATCGATACCCATGGAAACCGGGATCTTGCCGATCTCTTTACACTTCTTGAGACCGTTTTTGATCTCCGTGATCAGACGCTCTACATCCCAGCACAGCGTTCCGTTCTTATTGTCCATTCCGTTCGGGAAACGATACACTTCCTCAAGCTGCATCTTTCCGTCTTTCATGCTGGCAAGCATATGGCGTCCGCTGGATGCACCGATATCAACGGCCAAATAATACTTTTCCATCTGTAAGTGCCTCCTTCTCTTTTTTCTCTAGTTTTTATTATAATTGTCAAAAGCGCCCAAAAAAAGGACGCTATTTATATAAAACAGCGTCCTTATTTGCATCCATTTGCTCATTTTAAGGTTCTTTTTTGCAGTTTTCACAAATTTAATTCAGGTATTTTGTACAAAATGTCCTCTGAACCCCTTCGGACTCATACCGTATTTCTCCCTGAACTTCCGATAGAAATAGCTCGTATTGTCATATCCCACCGATTCGATAATGTCCGTCACCGGTATCTTACTATTCGTCAGCAGATATACCGCCTGCTGCATCCTTTTTTCCTGGAGCAGCTCTTTATAGGTCTTTCCCGTCCTGCGCCGTATCTCCCTGCTCAGCCAGTACACATCATACCCCATCTGTCCCGCGAGTTCAGAAAGTGTCCCATTCTTGTAACATTCATTGATATAGCTTAAAACTGCAGCTGTAATCTCTGAATCATAACTGGAACCTCCGGTCTCCATCTTATCCATATAATTCAGAAGCTGCAGGAATAGAAGTCCCATGGTGATCTGGGTGCAGCTTCTCTTATTGGACGAATCGTAGAAGATCGTCCACACCATATTTTCGATCAGGTTCTGGATGGGCAGGATATCCGCCACATGAAAATACATCCATGATGTCTCGCCATCCCTTCCTGAAAGCGCTCCCACCAGAAAATCCCTGAGCTGGTTCTCCTCATCTCCCATCATGGAAAAAGCAGTATCCAGGAACTCCGGAAGCACGATAAAATTCACCGCGATATCCTCCTGCCCCGCCGGCATGATCTCCTGGACCGCATTCTGATTGAGAAAAAGAAGGTCTCCCTGTTCCAGTACAACTTCATTTCCGTTAATGATGTGCTTCGTACTTCCCTGGCACATATAGATCACTTCAATATAATTATGGGTATGCTTTGGGAAATGTACGAATCTGGTGTGCGGGCGTACTTGAATAAGCTTCCCCTTCTGGAGAAGCTTTTTACTGTCAATGACCATATCTTTTTTTTCGGTATATATCTGCTGGTCAATTTCTTTTCGCCCGTCAAGGATTTTCCGTTCCTCTTCAGTTATGACCGACAGTTCTCTCAGCAGTTCCCTGTGCATCCTATCCCTGCTCTTTCTCTTTTCACACGGCTTTCTCAGGAAACTGTTCCCGCCGCATCAATTTCTTTTGTCAGTTCCATATACTCTTTGGCACTACGGCTGCTTTTTTTATATGCCATGACCGGCGCATTATTATCCTGAGACCACTCGATTCCGCTGTCCACACGGATATACGTATCAAATACCTTTACATCATCAAGCTCTTTGAGCGTTTCCATGGTCTGCTTAAAATAGTTCTTTCTTGTGTCTACTTTCGTGATCACAATACCGCCCTGTTTCAGATCCGGTGCTATCTCCTTCACCTGCTCAAGAAATTCAAACATATTTCCAAGACCGAACAGTCCCCACGGCGATGCTTCCACAGGGATGATGATCTCATCCGATGCGCACAGGATATTCATCACCCAGCCGCCAAGCGTAGGAGGCGCATCGATCAGTATGTAATCATATGCCCCCGAGTCCAGAATGCTCTTCAGTCCTTTCTTCAGGATATATTCTCTCTGCCATTTAGTAAACAGCTCATACTCAATAGAGCTCATCAGAGTAGAAGACGGGATCAGATCAAGATTCTCATACTCTGTATGGACGATATAATCTTTCAGGTCATCCTGCCTGCGGATCCCTTCATAGAGATTTTTCTCTCCCTGTGCGAATCCGAGCACAGTATCCTCATCAAAAAGAGAGAGGGAAAGATTCAGCTGCATGTCCCCGTCAATGAGCAGGACTTTCCGCCCGAGCTGTGTCAGGCCGTATCCCACATTAGAACATGTCGTAGACTTTCCGCTCCCTCCTTTATTGTTTGCAAAACAGATCACCCTCGTCTTCCCCGTCATTGCTGTCCGTCTCCTTTCCTCCACTCAGTATGCGCCGGTCCCGGGCCAAAATTCTTCTCGATCAGCCGGCAGTATTCCTCGTATGCTTCCACCCCTTTAAAATTCTCCTCCAGCACATCACGGATCCCTTTATAGTACCATGCCAGAGCGGATTTACTCTGCATACGGAAGCGCCTCCACAGCTCATCACCGAGCACCGGATAATCCCGGTCTATGTCCCTCATGTTGGAAAGCTTGTCCGCCAGACCTATCATCTGTACTTCGACCGGTGCATCTTTCAACCGTCTGATCGTTGCACCTTTTCGTTCTTCCCAGCTCCGGGATTTATCCTCGCTCTCCTGGGCGACCATATCTGCCACCCGTCCTCCGAAGCGGAGTTTCAATACATCCCAGGTAATCCCGCTGCAGTCCTCGATCGTATCGTGCAGTACTGCCGCACAGATTACTTCCTCGTCCTTTGTCATTGTCGACACGATGTCCGCCACCTCGATAGGATGGACAATATAGGGGCGTCTCGTCCCCTTCCTGAACTGCCCTTCGTGTGCTTTCGTCGCAAACTCCATCGCGTCATCTATCATATCTCTTACCCTCCGCAGAGATCTGCTCACCCTGCCGCCAACTGCCGCAAAGATGATTTCTTTTCAATATTCCGGTTGTCATGTAAATTTTAACACAAGGAGGGGGCAAGTACAATGAAAATGTGGTATACTATTTTTATAAAGAAAACAGACGGGAGGACCAAATGGAAAGAAAACATGTTCTGATCACCGGCTCTTCCAGAGGTATCGGCCGGACGTGCGCCCTTGCCTTTGCGGAACACGGCTGGCATGTATTTATCAACTGCAGAAATTCTCTCGACCAGCTGAAAGAAACCGAACGCATGATTCTTGCATCCGGCGGTATCTGCACCATGCTTCCCGGCGATGTGGGAAACCCCGATGATGTGCGCACAATGTTTGATAAGATTTCTACATTGTGCGGCGGGCTGGAAGTACTTGTCAACAACGCCGGACGAGCTTATTTCGGACTGTTAAGTGATATGACCGATGAAGACTGGCGGGCAGTGATCGACGCGGATCTCTCCTCCGCTTTCTATTGCTGCAGAGCAGCGATCCCTTACATGGTTTCCCGCAAGAGCGGAAAGATCATCAACATCTCTTCCATGTGGGGCACTGCCGGGGCTTCCTGCGAAGCCGCATATTCCGCCGCCAAATCCGGTCTGCACGGACTGACACGGGCTCTGGCAAAAGAACTTGCTCCCAGCAATATACAGGTTAATGCGCTCGCATGCGGGGTGATCGACACGGAAATGAATGCCAGACTCAGTACGGAAGAGCGGAGCGCTCTCGAAGAAGAAATACCGGCAGGGAGATACGGCACCCCTGAAGAAGCCGCACGCGCTGTGCTCATGCTGGCTGAAGCACCGGCTTATCTGACCGGCCAGATCATCGGACTGGACGGCGGTATGATATGATTTTTCAAACACAGCAGACTGTATTGTCATAGTTTTTATAGATAAACAGGAGATTATATAGATGATAGATGTAAATAACCTGACACAAATCCCCACAGACTGTTCAATGACCGAATTCGTGGGCACCACTGTGCTCGATACGATCGGGCTTGTCATCCCCGGGATCGATGATTCCCTCCTGGGGCAGATGCATCTGAAGAAACCTTACAAAAGTCTGGGGCTGATCAGCTCACGTACAGGGGCGGCCGGACAGATCAATGCTGTGGATGAAGCTGTAAAATCAACCAATACAGAGGTAGTGTCCATAGAGCTTCCCCGGGATACAAAAGGATGGGGCGGACACGGATGTTTCATCATCATCGGTGGGAATAATGTATCCGATGTACGAAAAGCGGTAGAGATATCGCTCGAATATATAGAAAAATATGCCGGCGAACTATATATCAGCCAGGCCGGCCATCTGGAATTCACTTACTCGGCAAATGCAGATCAGGCGCTCAACATAGCGTTTGACGCACCCATTGGAAGACCTTTCGGCTTCTTCTGCGGTTCGCCCGCAGCGATCGGCCTTGTCATGGCTGATCTGGCTGTCAAGGCATCACCGGTAGAGGTGATCCGTTATATGACACCGGATCAGGGCACCAGTCATTCCAACGAAGTGATCGTTGCAGTGACCGGTGACGCTTCCGCTGTAAAAAATGCAGTTCTAACGGCAAGAGACGCCGGCCTGAGGCTGCTGGTATCCATGGGAAGCTATCCCGAAACGCCGTCAAAACCCTTCCTCTGATACCGGCTTGTTAAGCATGATATCTTTTTTGTAAATATAAATGATCCCGGGCAGTTATCTCCAGATGATATCTGCCTTTTTTCTCGGCGCTGTCCTTTTGTATGTAACTGCAGGATATCCGATGAGCATACAGGCCGTAAGATGTCTGTCCGGGATTCCCAGCCATTCTTTCAGTTTCGGAGACGTCTCTATGATCCGCTGCAGATATCCGCTGTAAAGCACACCCGCTCCCTCTGCCACAGCCATGGTCTCCATATTTGCCGCTGCAAGACCGCCGTCAAGCGGATTGTCAGAAACGACCATGATACAGGACGGAGCGTTGAAAAATAACTGGTCCGCATCATGATCTTTCTTCCAGCGCCGGTACATGAATTTGAACAGCATTGCATATTGGGGCATTTCACTTTTCATCTGCCCGGCCAGTTCCGGAATTTCTTCCCACAAAAGCTTCTTGAACTCCTCCAGTTCATCTCTCAATACAATAAAACGGCAGGACTGGCTGTTCTTCGCTGTCGGAGTATATCTGCCCGCCTGCAGTATCTTCTCCAGTTTCTCTTTCTCCAGCGGCTGGTCTTTGTAAGACCGGATACTTCTCCTAAATTTTACAGCATGCAGAAAATGCTCCGGATCTACCGAAAATTCATCTTTATCGTATTCTTCAACATCTTCCATATCATACTCCGGGATTGCCACTGCCGCCCGGGGACAGACTGCGACACAGTGTCCGCATTCGATACACTCCGGCGTATACACCGCCTTTTTATCTTCCAGCCGCAGTTTCCCGGCCGGGCAGTCCTTTACACACAGCCCGCATCCGATGCATTTTTCTCTGTCTATCGTGATCATGATCAAAGCCTCCCATATATATCTTTTGGAACATACGCTTTTACCTTAATTCCTTCCGGAACATACTCTTCCGAAATAAGCTGGCCGCGGCTGCGGATCAGCTGGATCTTTCCCGCCTCTGAAAAATCATACAGCCTTTCAATATAAATCTGGTCTCTCCGCAGGATTTCCAGAAGAGCTTTTTTGAGTTCTTCCAGCCCCTGTCCGGTCTTCGCTGATGCGGGAATGGAATAATCCGCCTGAAAATCCCGCTGTCTCCCCGGCTGTTCCAGCCTGTCCTGTTTATTGAAGAGCGTCACCACAGGTCTGTCTTCCACACCGAGCTGACGCAACGTATCATAGACCACATACATCTGTTCGTCCATCTGAGGATTTGACGCGTCTACCACATGAATAATGATATCCGCATACTTTGCTTCCTCTAGCGTGCTTTTAAATGCCTCCACCAGATGGTGGGGAAGCTTCCGTATAAACCCGACCGTGTCCGTGAGCAGGATTTCCTGGGTATTATCCAGGACCAGTGAGCGCGTCGTTGTATCCAGTGTAGAAAAGAGCATGGCGTCCGCCAGGATCCCCGCATCTGTCAATGCATTTTCAATGCTGCTCTTTCCTGCAGAAGTGTACCCCACAAGCGCAGCTACTTTCATGCCCGACTGTCTGCGCTGGGATCGTATCAGCTCCCTATGCTTTTCCACATCGCGCAGATCACGTTTCAGTCTGCTGATTCTCTCCCGGATCAGACGCCGGTCCATCTCCAGCTTTTTCTCGCCTGGCCCCCTTGTCCCGATGCCGCCTCCCAGACGGGAGAGGGATCTGCCAAGTCCGGTCAGACGGGAAGCACGGTATCTCAGCTGGGCAAGTTCCACCTGGATTTTTCCCTCACCGGATACTGCGCGGGCCGCGAAGATATCGAGGATAAGCAGAGTCCGGTCGATAATCTTGCAGGACAGCTCCGTTTCCAGATTTCCCAGCTGGGCACTGGTCAGTTCATCGTCGCAGATGATGCCGGTGGCATCTGTCTCCCAGATCAGGTCTTTTAATTCCTCCAGTTTTCCCTTTCCGATGTAAGTCGCGGGATGGGCACTCTCCCTTGCCTGGATCAGCCGCCCCGCAACTTCCGCACCCGCAGTCTTTGCAAGTTCGGCCAGCTCATCGAGAGAACGCTGCGCCTGATCTGGATTTCCGGTATCGATTCCTACCAGAATCACTTTTTCTTCAATATGTTCTGTTTCATGCATATATCTGTCTCCTTTTCGCCGGCCGACTGTAAGCAAAAATTTCTTTTCGTCTGTACTTCTAAACTGTTAAACAAGGCGCACCACAAACACCGGCAGCGGCGGATCGTTTTTTCTATTATAGAAGCTGTGGACGATCACCAGCCACTGTTTCGCATCCAGTTCTTTCAGGTAAGCAAGCAGAGCATTTCTCTCTTCATATCCGGTATCGCCTCCGCTGTAAATGCAGAGACTCATGACGCCGCCCGCCTTCAGTAGTTTCAGTCCCTCCTCTACAGCCTTCAGGCTCGTCCCAGGCCGCGTTGCGATCGAATGGTCTCCGCCCGGCAGATAGCCAAAATTAAACATAATGACCGCTGCCTGGTCTTTTACATAATCCGCCATATTTTCGTGGCCGTCGCAGATCAGTATCGCTTGCTCTGCACAGCTCGCACGCTCCAGCCGGCTTCGCGTCTGCTCCACCGCCTCTCTCTGAATGTCAAATCCATAGACTCTGCCCCTCTTTCCAACACTGCAGCACAGGAATTGCGTATCACATCCTTTTCCGCAGGTTGCATCAATGCAGCAGTCACCTTCATGGATATATTCTCTGAGAAAATGGTGACAATATTCCGTAATCTGATATTTTTCTCTTATACTCATGATATTACACTTTTCTCCCGAAAATATCCGGTAAACGAAAGTTGCCCGGTAATTCTTTCAAAAGTACCGGGCAACTTTCAAAAAATCGCCCGGTACTTTTATCAGTCTTTATCCATTAACGAGTCTCTAAAAACTCAGCTTCTTTCTGTACTGTCTCATCATCCGGATAGTCCTCCAGATACTCTGTCACTTTCTGCTTTGCATTCTCCCAGTCCGCCTGCTGTTCGTAACAGATGATCTCATTATATTTCATCTCCTGTACAAGCTCAGCATCCGCTTTGTCCGCTCCGTCAGAAGTGCTTGTCAGAGCCAGTCCTGACTGGATATATTCAAGAGCCGATGCATAGTCTTCTGTCTGCATTGCACAAACTCCCATCAGATTATACATCTGGATCGACTGCTCTGCACCATTGTCTGCTGCATTGCGAAATGCTTCAAGTGCATTTTCATAATCTTCCATCTCATAATAGGTCATTCCAAGCCCGCGGTATCCTTCTGCCACATCATTACCGCCGCTCTCAGTCATCTCCTGAAAATCAGCCAGCGCCTCATCATATTCTCCCTTTTCAAGAGCGTCAACTCCCGATTTCTGAAGGTTGCCGCAGCCTCCTGTCACACCCGCAGCCACAACAGCGGCTGCCAGGATAGTCATCCATCTTTTCTTCATTTTCTTATTCACACTCCCCGTTCCGGATACTGCATCATCCAGAATGAATTCAAAATATTTATCAGCATAACTGCCATGTCGGCAATGATCGCATTCTGCATTGTAACGAACCCGAAAAACGCCAGAATGATCAGCAGCACTTTCATACCGATCGCGAATACCATATTTTCCTTCACTGACCGGAGTGTTGCCCTGGCGATCCTGATCGCATTGATGATCTTCGCCGGTTCATCTTCCATCAGGATGATATCTGCCGCCTCAAGTGCTGCATCTGCGCCAAGGCCGCCCATCGCGATACCGATATCCGCAAGTGTCAGGACAGGCGCGTCATTAATGCCGTCTCCGACAAACGCAAGTTTTTCTCTTTCCATCTGATTCTCGTGGAATTCCTCCAGCAGTTCAACTTTATCCTCCGGCATAAGTTCCGCATACACACTCTCAATGCGGAGTTTTGCCGCGACTTCCTCCGCTGCCTTCTCATTGTCTCCGGTAAGCATCACGGTCGCCAGATCTTTCCTGTGCAGCCAGCGGATCAGTCTGACGGCATCTTTTCGTATAATGTCCGAAATCAGTATATAGCCCGCGTACTGTCCTTCTATGGCAACATAAACAACTGTTCCCGCGTCTTCCACCGGCTGGTAAAAAATCCCCTGCCGGTTCATAAGCCGTGTATTTCCTGCATACACCTCTCTGCCGTCAACTTTCGCCCAGACGCCATACCCCGGCTGTTCCTCAATATCTGTCACTCTATCCCTGTCCGGTTCTCTTCCATATTCCTCCAGAAGCGACAAGGCGATCGGGTGATTGGAATATGATTCAGCAAGGGCAGCTATCTCAAGCAGCTCTCTTTCTTCCATATTCCATGGAACAATCTCGCGTACATGAAAGACCCCCTCTGTCAGTGTACCCGTTTTATCAAAAACAAAGGTATCCACTTTCGTCAGGTCTTCCAGAAACGAACCGCCCTTTATCAGTACTCCCTGCTTTGATGCCGAACCGATACCGCCGAGAAATGCAAGCGGTATGGACACCATCAGTCCGCACGGACACGCAGCCACCAGAATGACCAGTCCGCGGTATATCCATTCCATTTTTGACTCAGCGAACATCATGGGCGGCAGGATCACGGTAAGAAGAGCGATCAGTATCACGATCGGCGTATAATATTTTGTAAATCTGTCCGCAAAATGTACGCTTTCTGATTTCTTTTCATTCGCCCGCTCTACCAGCCGCATCACTTTTGCAGCCGCAGAATCATTATAAAGCCTGATGACTCTCGCTTCAAGTACTCCGTTTAAATTAATGCATCCGCTGTACAGCCGGTCGCCGATCTTCACTGCTCTCGGCTCCGATTCTCCTGTGAGCGCTTTCATATCAACTGCTCCCGTTCCCGATGTCACAACCGAATCAACAGGAATTTTCTCTCCGGGTCTCAGGACAATGGTCTGCTTCAGTTCCAGCTGCTGGGGCGGTACGACTTTCTCTGTATTTCCGACTTTCAGGTTCGCATATTCCGGCCGGATATCAATAAATTCTGCAATTGATTTTTTTGTTTTTCCCAGCGACAGCTCTTCCACAAACTTTGAGACCTGATAGAACAGCATTGCCGCAACCGCCTCTTTATGTCTGTCTATGGCAAATGCCCCCGCTGTCGCAATGATCATAAGCAGATTCTCATCCAGAAACTGCTTTTTGAGGATCTTTTTGATCTGCTCCCAGTACGTACTCAGTGACAGGACTGCATAAGCTGTCAGAAAAAGTACAGTCTCTCCCGCTGCCGGAACTGTCCAGTATGACACAATGCTCCATGCGATAATATAGAGCAGAAGACCTATGCCAATCTCTATCCCTTTTTTCTTCGCCTCTTCTGTCATTCCTTTATACCTTTAGCTTTCATAAACTTTCCCTTCAAATATACAGTATAGCGAAAATACGGGGAAGCATCAATATTTTTTAAACAGTGTGCACTAATCTTAAGATTTTTTTACAATTTTCACGTTTTTCTATTATTTTACACAAAATACACCGCACCTGTGGTAGAATAAAATAAATTCGAATAACAGTCCAGCCACGCGGTGCAGCCGCAATAACCACGTCAGTGCGGCTCGGCGAATGGGGCGGGCTGAACTGTTACCAGTAAGGCCAGAGGGGGTGGATTATGCTAAAAAAGAAATGCAGTTTATGCGGAGGAGATCTGGTCAATAACCGATGTACATTCTGCGGTCTGGATAATTCTATTTACGACCGGGAACGTTCCATACGCCGGAGCATCTCTTCACAATCCGAGAGTCCGCCTGACAGGGATCTCGACTATCAGCCACAGGCATCCGGAGGAAATCAGCGCACAGCTCCAAGACCGGAGCCTAAAACCGCTTCACAGAAACCGAAAACTGTATATCCGAAGAGGCAGGCAACATACAGCTCTGCAGCCCGCACTGTGGCATCCGGCAGAAGAAGGCGCGGCCTGGCGGTATGGATCATCATTATTGCAGTCATTCTCATTGCTGCACTGCCTGCACTCACCGATATCGTCGGCAACATCCTGGGCAACGGTTTTTCCACTGTAACAGACACTTTCACTTCTGACAGCGTCTCATACAACATGGATGATACAGGGTATGATGATGATTACATCTGGGATGATTCAGATTACGACCCTTACAGCTTTGCAACAAGAGAAATCCCGTCGTCCGGAGATGCTTATGAAACTGTATTAGGAAACGGCATATACAGAGTCGGCGTACATATTCCCGAAGGAGTCTACCGCGCGGAGCTTGTCGAGGGAACGGGCGGTATCGGGATTGATGACGAGGAGAACAGTATTTATCACTATGTCACTTTCGGAACTGAATCCGAATACGACCAGGTCACAGAAGAAGAGGATATCCGCCTTTATAACGGTGCTGACCTCAGCATAGACAGCGGCGTTATCCTCCGGTTTACTACAGAAAACGCTCAGCCGCTGACACAGGAAATAAAGGAGAATCCTTTGAGCGAACCAGTCAGTCTGGAAGCCGGAACTTACACTTCCGGTGACGGAATTGTCCCCGAAGGGATCTATGACATCACTGCTTTGAGTACGGCGGAAGACGACTATGGCTATTCAAGCGTTATCCTGACTTATCCGAACGGCTTCTCCGAATATCTGTGGGTGGACAGCCCAGATTATGCTCCGCTTTCAGATGAATATACTGATACTGGAGTGAAAAACATCGTTATTCCGGATGGGACAGAGGTCTCCGTTGAGTACGGAAGCATTATCCTCACTCCGAGTGAAGGGTACTATGATGTAGATTATACCGAATATACATAGGAATAAATTTCAAGTAATATTTTACGAAAGGAGACACTACATGGAAGCAGACATTCTGGCGCTTTCCCCGGCCATGCTCAATCTGATCTGGATCGGTCTTTTCATCATCCTGCTCATTATTGAAGTGTTTACAGTCGGACTGACAACAATCTGGTTTGCCATTGGCGCTCTGGCAGCAGCAGGTGCAAACACGCTTGGAGCGAATCTGACCATTCAGATCATCGTATTTCTTGCCGTATCCATTGTGTTGATGATCTTTACAAGACCATGGGCCGCAAAGCACCTAAATAAGAACCGGCTGAAGACCAACTACGAGAGCAAGATCGGGGAGGTCATAAAGATCACGGAGAGGGTCGATAATCTAAGACAGACCGGACGGAGCATTGTGGACGGGCAGGAATGGACAGTCCGCTCTCAGGACAACAATGTAATACTCGAAAAGGATGAACTTGCAAAGGTCATCTCTGTTTCAGGAGTAAAACTGATCGTAGAAAAATATAAGGGGGAACCATCATGAGCACATCATTAATTGGTATCGGAACAATTTTATTTTTAATTATTCTTGTAATCGTCGTACTGATCCTGATCTCATGCGTCAAGATCGTACACCAGGCTCAGGCAATTGTCGTAGAACGTCTTGGAGCGTATCTCACGACATGGGGTACCGGCCTGCATTTCAAACTTCCTATTATTGACCGCGTGGCAAGACGCATTGACCTGAAAGAACAGGTTGTAGATTTCCCGCCTCAGCCTGTGATCACCAAAGACAATGTAACCATGCAGATCGACACTGTCATCTTTTATTCGATCACTGATCCGAAGATGTTCTGCTATGGCGTGGCAAGCCCGATCGTTGCGATCGAGAATCTGACTGCCACCACTCTCAGAAACATCATCGGTGATCTTGAGCTTGACCAGACCCTCACATCCCGCGAGACAATCAACACGAAAATGCGCTCAGAGCTGGATCTGGCAACAGATCCATGGGGGATCAAAGTAAACCGCGTAGAGCTCAAAAATATCATTCCGCCGACCGCAATCCGCGATGCGATGGAGAAGCAGATGAAGGCAGAACGAGAAAGACGTGAAGCTATCCTGCGCGCAGAAGGTGAGAAGAAATCTACCGTACTCGTTGCCGAAGGTCAGAAAGAATCTGTGATCCTCGAAGCGGAAGCTGCAAAACAGGCAGCGATCCTGAAAGCCGAAGCTGAGAAGGAGAAAATGATCCGTGAGGCCGAAGGTGAAGCCGAGGCCATCATGAAAGTTCAGCAGGCCACAGCTGACGGTTTAAGATTCTTAAAAGAAGCAGGAGCCGATAATGCGGTGCTGACGCTCAGAAGCCTGGAAGCATTTGAAAAAGCCGCCAACGGCAAAGCTACGAAGATCATTATACCTTCAGAAATACAGGGAATCGCAGGGCTTGTTAAATCCATCACGGAGGTGGCAGCTGACGATGAGAATAAGCAGGCATAATATCCGCCTGTCGCAAAACGGGATGCGGCATTTGCCGCATCCCGTTTTGCTATTGGCACATTTTTTCATCAGCTCTATCCATCGGTTCCATTCGCCTGCAGTTTTGGCTGTTCCGTCCTGTTCCCGATCACGTTTTCCACCACATCATCCATATTGGCTTTATTCTCCTGCTGGAGAATACATTCCTGGATTGCCTCATTGAGCGAGAGCATCTTCTCATCCAGCTCCGATACCATCTTCGCACATTCACGCAGATCACGGCTGATATATTCCGGAGCATTTCCCTCAAATTTATAATATATCTTATGCTCCAGACTTGCCCAGAAATCCATCGCGATCGTCCGGATCTGGATTTCAACTTTCGTGTCCACTACACTGTCTGACAGAAAGATCGGGACCGACACGAGCATATGGTAACTCTTATAACCACTCTCTTTCGGGTTCTTTATGTAATCTTTGATCGAAAGCACTTTGAGATCGCTCTGATTTCCGATCATCTCAGCCAAACGGTAGATATCCGACGTAAACGAACAGATCAGTCTTACACCTGCAATATCATTAATATATCTGACCATATTTTCAATCGAAGTCTCATATCCATAACGCTTCAGCTTTTTAACGATGCTCTCTGGCGTCTTGATCCTGGTTTTGATATGCTCGATCGGGTTATACTGATGTACGTGCTGGAATTCATCATTCAGGATTTCCAGCTTTGTGCCCACTTCTTTTAAAGCTGCATTATAGAGGAAAATAACTGTCTTCCAACTGTCAACATCTTCGTAGCTCTTCAACGCAGCCTCAACCTGTTGTTCACCTCTCATCACGAATAGCCCCCATTGGTTATTTTGTTGCTTCTAAGTATACCATATTTTGTGTTTTCTGTTAACCGAGTTCGCTCTTTTTTTATTCATTTTTAAGATTGTCCGGAGTATACTATTCCAGCTTCATATCACCGAAATGTATCCATTTTTTCTTTCTCATAAATTCAGATATGAGCAGTGTGATCACAGCCGGGAGAACGAACTGGATCAGGATGATCTTCACAAGCACGATCATCTCTGCTTCTGACTGCGTCATCACCTGCCATGTCATCAGAGGTCCTACAAGCCCTGCTGTTCCCATTCCCGACCCGGTAGCGTTATTCGTCATATGGAACACCATCGTCGATACCGGCCCTAATATAGCACTGGAAAGGATCGGCGGAATCCATATCTGCGGATGCCTCACAATATTGGGCACCTGCAGCATTGATGTCCCGATCCCCTGTGAGAGCAGGCCGCTGAATTTATTTTCCCTAAAGCTTGCCACCGCGAAACCGATCATATTGCAGCAGCATCCCACAGTCGCCGCACCTGCCGCCAGGCCGGACAGATTCAGGATCACACCCAGAGCCGCGGAACTGATCGGAAGAGTCAGTATCATTCCCATCAGAACTGATACTACGATGCCCATGACAAACGGCTGCTGCTCTGTTCCCCAGTTGATCAGCGATCCGAGCCAGGACATGAACCCTGAAATCGGCGGTCCGACAAGAAGCCCGACTACAGAGCCCGCGCCGATACAGACAAGCGGTGTCAGTATAATATCCAGTTTCGTCTTACCGGAGATCAGTATGCCGATCTCGATGGAAATATACGCTGCCACAAATGCCCCGAGCGGTTCCCCCGGTCCCGAAAGCACAAGGCTGCCTCCATTCACAATATCCCCGGACATGACATTACCTGCGAATGCTCCGATCATGCCCACTACTGCCGCCGACACGATCACCAGATGTCCCGCGTCTAGCTTTCGCGCCACACCTGCTCCAATGCCCGCGCCGGTCAGTCCTGCCGCTACCTTTCCCAAGGTAAAGATCAGGTCACCGATATTCCCCCCGCAGTACGTTCCGATCTGCTGGATGATCGTACCGATGATCAGCGTGGCAAACAAGCCCTGGGCCATACCGGTCAGTCCGTCTATAAATATTCTGTCAAGAAGTTTCTTCATAAGTATCCCCTTTCCTGATCTGCTGCCAGAACCTCCGCGGCATGATTCCTGAACTCATACAGCCGGTCAATATATTCGTGGATGATTTTCTGACAGTACTCTTTCACGATAACTCCGTCATAATCATGCGCAAGCTGATTTCGTATCTTCAGCATTTCCATCCAGATATCGTCAGAAATCAGTTTCGCCTTGTAAGCCGTGCGAAGCACCTCTCTAGGTGAACCGGAAACAAATGCCGTAATCGCATAATGCTGAATCAATATATCTTTCATAACTTTCCATGCCAGGTCAAATGTAATACTAAATTTAGCACTTGTTCCGCTTAAAACAAACGAGTCCGACATATCCCTTTCACGCGCTTCAGCCAGCGAGTCCAACGAATTGTTAAACGATACCCATCTCTTTTCAAATTTTGCGTCCATACTTTCTGATGTCCTCCAATATCAATTCATTTCTGCATGTATCCATATTTAAAAGATCAACTATATATAGTGTCGGGATTTCTTCTATTTCTTCTTCAAGTGCGTCGAATGCTTTCACGCCAGATACTGCAATATCAATATCGCTTCTTTCCAGCGCTGTTCCTTTCGCTCTTGATCCAAATAAAATGACCTCTTCTGCCTGATATTTTACACATAATTCTTTTACTTTCTTCAGGACCTCCGCTAATGTCATCCTTTTTCACTCTCCCTGTTATTTTAACTCTTTTATTAATATAACAAAAACCTCATACTCGCACAACCTTGCACTTTTGGATTTTTTGAATGACTTTTCGACTTCGCTGTGCTAGAATAGCAGTTATGAAAGGAGCTGTGTATTATGTTCCGTTTATGGGGAAAAGAGTTTAAAGATAACAGAATGCTTAAAGATACTGTCATCTGCGATGAGACAGACGATACACGTACACACAAGATCTTCAACGCCCTGGACGAAATCTGTTATCAGTTTGACTTGAGCAAACCGATCTGGCTGGACTCCACGATCGCTGAGTTTAAGCGGCATGCAAAAGCGAGATTTTATCAGGATAACTTTGTTGATTCGATTGATTTTGATTATCTGGAGATACAGGTGATTGAAGAATAATTTATTTCTATGATCTATAAAAGCCGGAAACAGCGAACGTTTCCGGCTTTTTCTAAGCAGATGACGGGAATCGAACCCGCCTCCCCAGCTTGGGAAGCTGGTATTCTACCGATGAACTACATCTGCATCTGGCACGTTAAAAATTATAACGCGCTTTTATTGAAATTGCAAGACTTTTCTCAGTCAATCTGCCAGTCGACCGGTTCGATCCCGTGACGCTCCAGAAAGGCGTTCGTCTTACTGAACGGCCTGCTGCCGAAGAATCCCCTGTAGGCAGACAGCGGGCTCGGATGAGGCGCTGTCAGGATCAGATGCTTCGGGTTATTGAGCATTACTTTCTTTCTCTGGGCCGGGCTTCCCCACAGGATAAATACGATTGGCCTGTCCTGACTATTCAGCGCCATGATCGCCGCATCTGTAAACTCTTCCCAGCCAATCCCCCGGTGAGAGTTCGCCTGATGCGCCCGCACAGTAAGCACCGTGTTCAGCATAAGCACACCCTGCTCCGCCCATTTCGTCAGGCAGCCATGGTTCGGAATCGTACATCCCAGATCATCGTGGAGCTCCTGATAAATGTTCACGAGCGACGGTGGAATGTCTACCCCCTTCTTCACAGAGAAGCACAATCCGTGCGCCTGCCCATTATTATGGTACGGATCTTGTCCAAGGATCACGACCTTAACGTCTTTCAGCGGCGTTAGGTGGAAGGCATTGAAAATGTCCTCCGCCGGCGGAAAGATCAGATGTGTCCTGTATTCCCTATTCACCGTCTCAAATAACTTCTTATAATAGGGCTTTGAGAATTCTCCTTTCAGCGCTTCATACCAGTCTCCGTTCAGACCTGCCATGCTCTTGTTCCTCTTTTCTTTCTGAATATTCCAGATAATTTTATCATCATACCGAACGCATTGCAATGGATGAACTGTTTTATTTATTTATAGCCGCACCGGAACTCCTTCGCTCTGAAGATACTCTTTCACCTGCCGGATTTCCAGCTCCTTATAGTGGAACAGAGAAGCCGCCAGAGCTGCGTCTGCCTTTCCGGCTGTCAGCGCTTCTTTGAAATGTTCTAACGTTCCCGCTCCGCCGGAGGCTATGACCGGAATCGATACATTTTCAGCGATCGTGCGCGTCAGCTCCAGGTCATACCCCGCCTTTGTGCCGTCGCAGTCCATGCTGGTAAGGAGGATCTCTCCTGCACCGAGCCCTTCCACTTTCATCGCCCACTCTACCGCGTCGATACCCACATCGATGCGTCCGCCGTTTTTGTAAATATTCCAGCCCGAACCGTCCGCTCTTTTCTTGGCGTCGATCGCTACCACAACGCACTGGCTTCCAAACTTATCAGCCGCGTCACTGACCAGCTCCGGAGTATTGATCGCAGAAGAATTGATTGAAATCTTATCCGCACCTTCCCTTAGAATCGCCCGGAAATCATCTACCGTACGGATACCTCCCCCTACAGTAAACGGAATAAACACACATTCAGCCACTTTGCGCACCATATCGATGACCGTGCCTCTGTTGTCGGATGAAGCTGTTATATCAAGGAATACAAGTTCATCTGCCCCCGCCTTATCATAAGCTTTCGCAATCTCCACCGGATCCCCCGCATCTTTGAGATCAACGAAATTTACTCCTTTTACCACTCTTCCCCCGTTTACATCCAGGCAGGGAATGATTCTCTTTGTAAACATATCGTTTTCCTCCTACAGTTCCACAAAATTCTTCAGTATGCGAAGTCCCACATCGCTGCTCTTCTCCGGATGGAACTGGCATGCAAACACATTGTCTTTCTCCACGGAAGCATGGATATGTGTACAGTAATCTGTGGAGGCTTTCACTATCTGCGCATCGGCTGCCTTCAGATAATAGGAGTGAACGAAGTAAACATAGGCTCCTTCTGCAACTCCGCGAAACAGTCTGCCATCATTCTCCAGATGAAGTGAATTCCATCCCATATGAGGGATCTTCAGCCCATCTTTTTCCGGAATTTTCAGGATCTCCCCTTTCAGGATTCCAAGTCCCTCTGTCCCCGGAGCCTCATCACTGCGCTCAAAGAGGAGCTGCAGTCCGAGACAGATCCCCAGGAACGGTGTTCCGCGGTCTGCGACCTGTCGGATCACACTCTCCAGCCCTCTTTCGCGAATCGTGGCCATCGCATCTCCAAAAGCGCCTACACCTGGCAGGATCACCTTATCAGCCGACAGGATCGTCTCTTTATCGCCGGTCACTTTTACTTCCTGACCGAGAAAGAGCAGTGCTTTTTCCACACTCTTTATATTGCCTGCATCATAGTCAATAATCGCTATCATCCTTTTTCCTCCGCTTCTGTATCTAAAAATCCATCGGCTTATTTTTTCCCGTTCCCGATACCTGTCTCAACCACCGGGATCGGCGTGTCATCTACCGCATCCAGGTTGTTAACATATTTTTTCGTTTCTTTAACAATAACCGGCGAAAGCAGCAGGACTGCAATGAGGTTCGGAATTGCCATAAGTGCATTAAGGATATCTGCAACCAGCCAGACCAGATCAAGTGCCAGGACAGGTGCGATCAGCGCAACAGCCACATAAAGCACTCTGTACGGAATGAGTCCGAACTTTCCTGCAAAATATTCCACGCACCGTTCCCCGTAATATGCCCAGCCGAGAATCGTCGAATATGCAAATGTAATGATACCTACAACAAGGATAAACGGTCCAAAAAACGGTATCTGCGAAAACGCCATCGTTGTAAGCTGTCCTCCGTTATCTACCGATGAGAGCAGCTCCGGGTTCTTCAGCATAGTCGATACAAGCACAAGCCCTGTCATCAGACAGACAACGACTGTATCCCAGAACGTTCCTGTCGAAGAAACCAGTGCCTGACGGACCGGATTTCTGGTCCTTGCCGCAGCTGCCGCGATCGGTGCGGATCCCATGCCGGATTCATTGGAGAAAAGTCCTCTGGCAACTCCGTACTGGATCGCATAACGCAGTCCGCCCCCGACAAGACCGCCGATTACCGCGCCTTTATCCGCAAACGCAAGACGGCATATCGTAGTAATAGTCGGGATAAGGAACTCATGATTGATTCCCAGGATAATAATACAGCCGATGACGTAAAAAAGCGCCATAAACGGGACCAGTTTCTCACACACACTTGCAATGCTCTTAATTCCGCCAAAGATAACAAATGCCGTCAAAACTGCAACCACTACGCCAATGATCCACGGGTCGATTCCCAGATTGGTATTGCAGACTTCTGCAATAGCATTGACCTGAGTCGCGCATCCGATACCGAACGATGCAAAGCCGGCGAAGACCGCGAAGATCATACCGAGCCATTTCATGTTCAGGCCGCGTTCAAGCGCATACATGGCGCCTCCCTGCATTCTACCGTCAGGTGTCTTCACACGGTATTTGACGGCTATCAGTGACTCTGCATATTTTGTGGCAATGCCAAACACCCCTGTCAGCCAGCACCATAACACGGCTCCCGGACCGCCCAGTGCTATCGCTGTTCCCACACCAATAATGTTACCTGTTCCGATCGTAGATGCCAGTGCTGTTGCCAGCGCTCCAAACTGACTGACTTCGCCGTCAGCACCTTCCTCTTTTGATACAGACAGCGGGATTCCCTTTGTGATCGTCTTTCTCTGGATAAATCCTGTCCTCAGCGTCAGGAAAACATGGGTTCCCAGCAGAAGGATGATCATCCACCAGCTCCATACAAAGTCGTCTACCGTCTGTACGACACTGTAAATCTTGTCATACACTGCAAATTCCTCCTCATTCTCTTTTTCTAAAAATGATATAAGGCATACCCACGCCCACTGCTGACAGTCGGCATGCCGTATGCCTTAAGATCACTCTATAACGTTAACATTTTATCGCATTTTCACTTTAATGTAAAGAAGTATTTTCTGTTTTTGCATCCAGATCAAACCAGAATTCCACGCCGTTATCAAAATTGCGCACTCCGTACTCCTGATGGAACGACTCCATGATCGCTTTTACAATTGAAAGCCCTATACCGTTTCCTCCATACTCTCTTGTATGCGCTTTATCCACTTTATAGAACTTATCCCACAGTTTTGGAATGTCTTCCTCCGGAATCGGTTTTCCGCTGTTAAAGACTGTCACATGCGCCTTATCCCCGTCTCGTCTGATCCTCACCTCTATCCGCTTCTCATTTTCTACATGGTGGATCGCATTCGTCAGATAATTCCGGACAACCTGCTCGGTCTTAAATTCATCTGCCCAGACATCCAGCTTTTCATCAGCAATAAAATCCACAGTCGCTCCCGCCTGCTGGATCAGTATCTCACAGCTTGCAATAACTCCCCGGACCAGACCGACAATATCAAAGCGATCAAACTGTACCTCGTCCGAACCAAACTCAAGCTGATTCAGCGTCAGCAGATTCTTTACCATCTGGTTCATCTTGTCCGCTTCATCCATGATAACTTCACAATAGAATTCACGGCTCTCCGGGTCATCATTTACCCCTTCCCTCAGTCCTTCGGCATATCCCTGTATCAATGCGATCGGAGTCTTGAGTTCATGTGAGACGTTTCCGAGAAATTCATTTCGCATCTCTTCCATCTTTTCCTTCTGCTCGATATCTTTCTGAAGCTGATTATTCGCACTCTTGAGCTCTGAGATCGTCTTCTCAAGCTGCTCGGACATCCTGTTGAAGTTACTTCCCAGGACGCCGATCTCATCCAGGCCTCCACTTGTATACTTTGCATCGAAATTCAAATTCGCCATCTCCTGCGAAAGACGCGTCAGCTCCATCAGCGGCTGCGTGATCCGCCGTGACAGGAGCCACACAAGCACTCCGCCGACAAAGATACCGACGGCTCCCAGATAGATCAGAAACTGGTTAGCCAGAGCCGCGCTCTCCCGGATACTTGCCAGGGGACTCTGCATCACAAACCATGATCCGTCTGAGAATATTCCCCACATCCTGAGATATTCCACATTATTCAGATCACTGTCCGCTGTCGAGCGGTATATTGTAAAATTTTCAGTCTGCTCAAGAACTGCATCCGCATCAATATTCTGACCGACAACATCACTGATCATCTGGCTCAGTCTCGGATCGCTCTCCCCCAGGGTAGAAAAGACTGCCTTTCCGCCGCTGTCCGTGACAACGATATCGATATTTCCCCGCTCTGTCCGGCTTATAATACCATTAAGCACTGACAGATCTGTCAGGCTGCCCTCCTGGAGCACTTCATCCACGGCGTAATATGTCCGAACCAGATCTTTCGCTTTATGCGAGAGATAATATCTTCCGAGGAAGCCATTATTGATAATGAGCACGGCGCCCAGTATACAGACAAACAGGCCGATAAAAATTGCCGCCATCTGCCGTCTTATCGAATATTTCATGAATCCACCTCGAATTTATAGCCCATTCCCCATATCGTCCGGATATATTCTCCTTTGGCTCCCAGTTTGCTCCTCAGCTTTTTGACATGGGTATCAATAGTCCTGGCATCCCCGAAATAATCATAATTCCACACATTGTTCAGAATTTTTTCTCTTGAAAGCGCTATCCCCTGATTCTCCATAAAATAGGAGAGCAGTTCGAACTCCTTATAGCTCAATTCTATCTGTGCACCGTCTATCTTCACAATATGTGCAGCTTTATCTACCACAATACCTCCGGCTTCGATTACATCACCGCCCGCATTTCCCAGCGATCTGCGCAGGATCGCATTCACCCTGGCCACCAGGATCTTCGGGCTGAACGGCTTGGAAATATACTCATCCACTCCCAGTTCAAATCCCTGCAGTTCATCGCGTTCTTCTGACCTGGCTGTCAGCATGATGATCGGCACTTTCGAAGATTCCCGGATCTCGCGGCATACCTGCCAGCCGTCCATCTTCGGCATCATCACGTCAAGAATGACAAGCGCGATATCTTTTTCCTCATAGAAAACATCCATTGCCTCCATCCCGTCGCCGGCCTCAAGGACCGTATATCCCTCTCTGGCAAGGAAATCCTTTACCAGTTTACGCATCCTGCTTTCATCATCTACAACAAGGATCTTTATATTCATATTTTCCATCGCCGTTTCCTCCTTTTATGTACACGGTCAGACCTGTTTCTCCATCATTAATAAACAGTGTAAGTTTATCAAAAAAATATGTCAATCCTGTAAAACGGAAAACTTCTTTCTAACCGGATTTTTTTCTTGCATTCACTGTTATCTGATGATAATATATTATCAGTTCGTGAGGGAGTAATTGGCGTATTCCTGCGTGGTAAGTCAACATACTGGTCTTGACGGGGCCTGGCTTATCTTAAATAATGAGACTCATGTACAGTTTTTTGCTGTACATGTTTTTATGACAGGTACAGCATGTGCCTGCTTTTTTTATGCAATCAATCTTACACTAAGGAGAAAAGAAAATGGGATTATTAGAACTCTTTATACTTGCCGTAGGTTTATCAATGGACGCCTTTGCCGTCTCTGTCTGCAAAGGACTTGCCATGCCGAAGATTTCAGTCAGAAAAGCCGGGATCGTAGGCTTGTGGTTCGGAGGATTCCAGGCTCTGATGCCGGCTCTGGGATATCTGCTGGGCTACCAGTTCCGTGACAAGATCACCGCCATCGACCACTGGATCGCATTCATCCTCCTGGGTATCATAGGCGCAAACATGATCAAGGAAGCCTGTTCAGGCGACTGTGAGAAAGAGGATGATTCTCTGGACATCAGGACTATGTTCCTGCTGGCCGTCGCAACAAGTATCGATGCACTTGCGGTTGGTATTACCTTCGCTTTCCTTGATGTACATATCATCGCCGCTGTGTCATTTATCGGCGTCACTACATTTGTGATCTCCGCCATCGGTGTAAAAATCGGAAATGTCTTCGGTACAAAATATAAATCAAAGGCCGAATTTGCCGGAGGTGCCATTTTGATCCTGCTGGGAGTCAAAATCCTGCTGGAACATCTCGGGATCTTATAACAGTCCGGCGCAGAGTCTGCCGGACTGTATACTATTTTCAGTTTTCCATTGACTGATCAGCACCTCTGTGCTATCATTGTCGGTGCGTAAAAAAAGAGTATATTCTTTCAAGTCATATGGTTTTCCTGTTTCAGAATCCAAACAGGCATATGGCTTTTTTTATTTATTTGAAAGGAGTTTATTCATGGAAAGAGAAAATTCATTTATGCGGACAAAACCTGTTTTCCCTCTGCTCGTGTCAATGTCTGTCCCCATGATGCTGTCCATGCTGATCCAGTCTCTCTATAATATAGTAGACAGTATTTATGTTGCAAGGCTGGGCACAGATGCATTGACCGCAGTTTCCCTCGCTTATCCGCTGCAGAATGCCATTGTTTCCGTCGGAGTCGGAATCGGCGTGGGCATAAGCTCTGCCATTTCAATCTATCTCGGTTCCGGCGATCAGGAAAAAGCTGACCGGGCAGCCACTCTGGGAGTCATATTGACATTTTTCCACTGTATCCTCTTCGTCCTTGCAGGGATTGTCATCACCCGTCCGTTCCTGAATCTGTTTACAAATGATCCTGATATCCTGAAAGATGCCTGTGATTATACTTATATCGTACTCTGCCTGTCATTTGGTGCACTGTTGCAGCTTGCATTCGAAAAAATCTTCCAGGGTATCGGAAAGATGAAGATCACCATGTATCTCCTCATCGTCGGATGTGTGATCAATATTATCCTCGACCCGGTGCTGATCTTCGGGCTGCTCGGTTTTCCCGCGCTTGGAGTTGCCGGGGCAGCTATCGCCACCGTCATCGGACAGATCAGCGCTTTTCTCCTATATATACTTGTATATGTAAGAAAATCATATGCTGTCTGCATACGCCTGAAATATGCGAGACCAGACTGGAAGATCATCGGCCAGATTTACAGTGTGGGGATCCCGTCCAGCATCATGATGCTGCTCCCCTCCGTGCTCATCAGTCTTCTAAACCGCATCCTTGCTTCATTTTCTGATCTGTACGTGGCCGTACTCGGCGTATACTTCAAACTACAGACATTTATCTATATGCCTGCAAACGGGATCGTACAGGGAATGCGCCCTATCCTTGGCTACAACTACGGCGCCGGCGAACATGCAAGAGTCCGCAGCGCGATACGCTACAGCCTTGGCTGCGCAGCCGCGATCATGCTGATCGGAACTCTGCTGTCACTTATCCTGCCGGAACAGATCTTCACCTTGTTCGACGCAGACGCAAAGCTTATGCATGCCGGCGTGACAGCACTTCGCATTATCTGCCTCGGATTCCTTGTCTCCTCAATAGGCGTCATCTATGCAGGCACTTTCGAGGCACTGGGCAACGGGCGTGATTCCCTGATCATTTCCCTGTTGAGACAGTTTATGATCACAATTCCGCTGAGTTACATGCTCTCGCATTTTTTCGGTCCCGTTGGTGTATGGATTGCATTTCCCGCCGGCGAGCTCTGCGCTGCTGTCGTGGCATTCTTCCTGCTCAAGACATACAAAAAAGGAGCATTTTCACCGTTCTGAACGGTGGCTGCTCCTTTTTTTGACGCTTCTGTCTTTTTTATTCAAATTCATATTTTGTGAAATACTCGTTTGCCAGTTCTTCGTCCTCACCGTCTACAATCAGACGCATAGGCAGTCCCAGCTTGATCGACATGAGCCCGAGGATTGATTTTCCGTCAATGCGGAAATTACGATTGGCCATATCTGTCACATCAATATCTGATTTCATTTTCTGGCATGTGTCGCAAAAGCTCATCAACTGACCTGATGTTATGAATTTAATCTTCTTCTCGACCATATTTCTGACCTCCTGTTAAGCACCTTACGTAGTATATACTAAATTCCATGATTCAGCAAGCAAAAAATAAAATATTTTCTCTAAAACAGCTTCGCCAGGCTTTCCGTATACGGAGGGTAACATATTCCCTTCTCTGTTACGATTGCCGTGATCAGACTGTGGTCTGTCACATCAAAAGAAGGATTATAGCATTTCACTTCCTTCAACGCCACTGGTTCTCTGTAAAATTTTTCTTTAATTTCTTCCGGTGCTCTCAATTCAATATGAATATCCTCCCCGCTTCTGCATCCCATATCAATCGTCGAAGTCGGTCCAAGTACGTAAAACGGAATCCCGTAATACTTTGCCAGTATGGCCACACCGCTCGTTCCTATCTTATTTGCCGTATCGCCGTTAGCGGCCACCCGGTCGCATCCGACCATACATGCCTGAATCCATCCGTTCTTCATGACAATACTCGCCATATTATCACAGATCAGCGTGACATCAATCCCGGCTTTCCGGAGCTCATAGGCGGTAATCCTTGCGCCCTGAAGGAGCGGACGCGTCTCGTCCGCATACACATGGAAGTTCATGCCCCGCTCTTTCCCCAGGAACAGTGGTCCCTGCCCGGTTCCGTACCGGGATGTGGCAAGAGGGCCGGCATTACAGTGCGTAAGGACGCCGTCCCCGTCTTTCAGAAGGGAGAGCCCATATTCAGATATCGCTCTGCACATACTGATATCCTCCTGATGGATCTTCAGACATTCCTCTTTCAGCAATTCCAGTATCTCAGTTATCTTTTTATCACTGTTCCCCGTTACGATCCGCTCCATCCGGTTCAATGCCCAGCTCAGATTCACAGCTGTCGGTCTGGAGGAATCCAGATACTCCTTATTCTTCCTGAATTCACGCAGGAAACCATCATAGCCCTCAGCTTTGATCTGAAGCGCAAGGCAGTATATCCCGTATGCCGCACAGATGCCGATCGCCGGTGCTCCTCGTACTTTCAGGTGATAAATTGCTTCCCACATATCTCGTGCTGTAGACAGCGTCAGGTATTCTGTCCGGTTGGGGAGTTGTGTCTGGTCTATGATGACTACGCTTTTACCGTCATCACTGAGACGAACACTCTCTATGTGCGTGATCCCGTTGATATGATTCATAACATCCTCCTTATCATAATACGAAAAAACTCGGAAGCGCCCCGCTTACAGGCACGTCCGAGATCAGATCCGATGCGGATAACAGGACTTGAACCTGCACGTCGTAGACACCAGATCCTAAATCTGGCGCGTCTGCCAATTCCGCCATATCCGCTTACTCTATTTTAAAAATCGGATAGGGGAATTATATTCTCCTATCCGATCCCAGTGAGCGTGCGGGGATTCGAACCCCGGACAACTTGATTAAAAGTCAAGTGCTCTACCACCTGAGCTACACGCCCTTATTTTCTTTTTCCTGCTTACCCGTAAGTAAAGCTGACTGGGCTAGCTGGATTCGAACCAGCGAATGCAGGAGTCAAAGTCCTGTGCCTTA
>MHCFR00700__coassemble_412_pt1 | contig 63709 bp, 57 predicted proteins | sample MHCFR00700__metabat2_low_PE_034 | metagenome-assembled genome bin MHCFR00700 | reverse complement strand
GTCTTTCCTGTCTGACGGTCTCCGATGATCAGCTCTCGCTGTCCGCGGCCGATCGGGAACATTGCATCGATAGACAGGATACCGGTCTCCATCGGAACGCTGACAGACTTTCTGTCAATGATCCCCGGAGCCTCCTGCTCGATCGGGCGATAGTCATCTGCTTTTATTTCTCCTCTGCCGTCAATTGCCTCACCAAGCGCATTGACAACTCTTCCAATATATGCTTCACCGACAGGTACACCGGCTTTTTTTCCTGTACGGGACACTTTCGTGCCCTCACGGATCTCCGTATCACTTCCGAAAAGGATACATCCGATCTCATCTTTGCGGATATCCTGGACCATTCCCTTAAGCCCGGTCTCGAATGTGATGATCTCTCCGTACATAGCGTGGTCGATTCCATAGATCGTGGCAATCCCGTCGCCTACCGAGACAACAGTTCCGACTTCACTGTCTTTGCTCATTGTATCAAAATTCTCTATCTCTTCTCGGAGAATAGAGATAATCTCATCTGAGTTGATTGAACTCACCTTGTTCACCTCCAGGTTATATTAAGAGTAAGACTTCTGATGCAGTCCCGTTACCGGCGTCCGCCCAGCGTCTGCGTAAGTCTGTCCAGACGTCCTTTCATACTCCAGTCATACTCATCACTGCCCGCGCGGAGAATAAATCCGCCCAGCAGATCCGCGTCATAACGCACTTCAATCTGTGCCTCCTCTGCGCCGTACTTTCTGCACAGGAAGCTTTCCATTCCCTTTTTCTGTTCTTCATCCGGCGGGGCAGTACATGTCAGCACAGCCTTGAGAACTTTATTTTGCTCATCCCGGCATCTGTCATATGCGGCAAAAATCTCGTCCATAAGCTCCACCCTGCGATACCTGCATGCCGTCTTCAGAAAGTTCCTCATATCTTCCGGAAACACTCTGTCAATGACCGCAAGTTTCTTCTTCAGGGCGACCGTAGGATTCATGAGCAGATCAGAGAGCTGCGGAACAGCCTCTAATATCTCGCGTGTCTTTCTTACACTCTCCCGGGGAATATTCAGTTCAAAAAGAACTTTCCCGTATGAGACCGCAGTAGAAGAACAGCGTATTTCATTATTTGTCTGCATTGCCATCGCCCTCACCTGCTTCTTTCAGGAACTGATCGTACAGGTCCCGGCTCTCCTTATCATCTGCTTTGCCGCTGATGATCTTCGCCGCTGACGCAGCCGCGAGCCCTGCAATCTGTGACTTCAGTTCTTTCATCGTCTGCTCACGCTCGATGCGCACATTTTCCTTTGCGGATTCGATCATAGTGTCTGCTCTTTCTCCCGCTTCACTTACGATGCGGTCATATTCTGCCTTTGCGCTCTTTCTCGCATCCTCTATGAGCTGTACAGATTCCTGTTTTGCTCCGCTTAAAGCCGTCTCATACTCCTGTTTCAGCCTGTTGGCATCCGCCTGTGCCGCCTCTGCATTCTTAAATCCGTCATCTATCATCTGTTTTCTCTGTTCCATAATATTCATTACAGGACCGATGAGGAAATGTCTCAGCAGAAGATAAAGAACAACAAGGTTGATTATGGTCCAGACAAGGTTCAAGTTTATTGAAATCACCTTTTAAACCCACCTTTCATGTTATCGTCTCTAAGTTCTGCCATATTCTTACAGAAGAATGATAATCAGAAGTCCGATAATAAAGCCATAGATAGCTGTTGCCTCTGCAAGTGCACATCCAAGGATCAGGTTTTTGCTGATCTTGCCCTCTGCCTCAGGCTGTCTTGCAATTGCTTCAGCTGCTTTACCTGTCGCAATACCGATACCTACACCTGCTCCAATACCTGTTAATACTGCAATAGCTGCTCCGATAGCAATAATTGTTTCCATAATAATATTCTCCTTTTTTCTATTTTGTATTTTATGAATTGCTGAGGCCTTCCCCTTTTTACCCGGGTACAGCCTTCCCCCGCCGTCTGCGGGTCACTCCATCTCCTCGGTCATGAACAGTGCTGTCAGAAATACGAATACATATGCCTGAAGCAGACCGTCGAAGATATCAAAATAAAAACTCACCGGAATCGGTATGATCAGCGGCACGAAAAACTTCAGCAGTTCCAGCACCACAAACCCGGCCAGCATGTTTCCGAAGAGTCGCATACAGAGCGACAGCGGCCGGATCACAATCTCCAGTACTGTAATCGGTGCTACCACCGGAACCGGCTGAGCGAAATGTTTTACCCAGTGAACCACTCCGTTCTTCCTGATTCCCGAAAATTCGATCAGGCACATGCTCATGATCGCCAGAGCTGCCGTCACGTTCAGATCTTTTGTCGGCGGCTTAAAACCGCACAGCGGCGCGAGCGTGTTCGCTGCAGCCAGATAGAGAAGTACCGTGATCAGATAAGGGATGTATCTTCGGCTTTCTTTTCCGATGATCCCTTCAAAAAAGTCCTGTGCCCAGCCTATTCCCGCTTCCAGCGCAAGCTGGACTTTGCCGGGATTATCCACGCTGAGATTTCTCGTCAGGATAATGGACAGCAGAACAAGAACCGCCATGATGATCCACGTAACCACCACAGATTCAGAGATACCTCCCACGACCGGAAGCGTGAATACTGTCTCGCAGTTCAGTTCTTCCATCAGTGTTTCTGTCAGATTTCCCGTATTGCTCCCTCCTTTTTTCACCATTTTATTGACTGAACCGGAAAGCCCCGGATTTTAGGCATAAAAAAAAGAGCCGTTCCCTTTTGAACCCCCTAAAACCTTTTTCACTTTTCAATTCAGCCCGCTTTTCTTCTTATTATTAAATAAGTATTCCGAAAAGCTGTCTAAATATTACGCCCCGCCTCAGAATTTGTCAACATTTTCACACATTAACTTTTTCTCGTTGGCAGTTCCCGTTTTTTATTTCAAATTGTACTTTTTCACAATATAAGAACCGTTCAGTTTTATTACTTTTTCATCCCATTTTTCAGAAAAAAAGGGCCAGCCGCATAGCGCCATATAAATTTGTATAATTTTATATAAAAAATAGTTGTTATTTGTATGTTTCTCACAATTCAGTTCCGCTTTTTCATCATTTTGCATGTAAAAGCTGTCAAACCGGTATAAATATTTTGGGGATTGGGGTATAATGATTGCGCAAAGCGTGATCCAAACGGGCACGCAAAAGCGCAATTCGGAGAGGTGACATAAATGAACAATAGAAAAACTTTGATTTCTGTTTACTTTTCAAACATATCTGACATTATTTTCTTTGTCTGCGGTATTCTCATGCTATGCAGCGAGGTATGGAAGCAGTTCACACTCACCTTTGTCATGGGAGGCGGAAGCTACAACTGGTGGCATTTTCCCTTTCAGCTCTGCAGCATCCCCATGTATGCCCTGCTCGCCTATCCATGGCTGCGCCGCAGTAATGTGCGCAGGGCGCTTCTTATGTTTCTGATGTGCTACTGTCTGCTCGGCGGGATTGCCGTTTTTGCAGACACCTCCGGCCTGCATTATCCATTAAAGGCACTTACTGTCCACTCTTATCTGTGGCATATTCTTCTTATTATATTAGGGATCACATCAGGGATCACATACATCCGTCTGCTCCGCTCAAACGAAAAAAAGACGCTGTTTTCCCGCTCCCTTAAGACTGCGTTCCCACTGCGTCCTTTTATATACAGTTCACTCCTGTATCTCGCCTGCTGCCTGGCTGCCGAACTCCTAAATCTTTCCCTTGACAGATTCGGCACGATCAATATGTTCTATATAAATCCGGATTATCAGATGCAGCAGGTCGTATTCCGCGATCTTCTTCCCCTTCTGGGGAATACAGGCGTCATTTTGCTCTACATCGCCTCAACGATCTTTGGCGCTTTCATCCTCTTTCTCGTCTGGAAACTGATATTCCGGCTGAGCCGCTGAATCATTCATTTCTTTCACGATCTTAAGGAAGTCTCTGTCCTTTGCCTTTCTTCGGGGGATAAAACTTCCTGCGATTTTTCCTCTCCCCCTGTTCTTGACATACAAAAATCCGATCACGGAAAATACAAATGCTCCGATAAAATTGACGATCAGATCCTGCATCGTATCGATCAGACCGATATCCAGATAGCCCCCTACCCCCAGGTCCCGTCCGTTCACCGCAGCCTCCGTGATATTGCTGATCATATAGGGCACATTGCGCCCCGCCGGGTCCAGTGTTACGGACCGGATCGTATGAATGACCGTATCTTTCTGCATATCGTATCCCAGCAGCATATCCATACCAAACTCAAAGAATTCCCAGATGACACCGATCGTCATGGAGAAACAGAATGCAACAATAGCCATAAACAGCGGCGACAGGCTAAACATGATCTTCTCACTCCGGTTCAAAAGATCCACCATAGAGAAACCGATGGCTGCTGCAAGAAACCCGTTGATTGTGTGGAGCACCGTATCCCAAAAAGGAAATACTAGATAAAACTCACTGATCTCGCCCAGGATCTCAGCTGCAAAAATAAAGACCAGTATAAAAATCTCCAGCGTCGTCGGCAGTTCCACTTTAAATGTGACCTGCACCAGGCTTGGCATGATCAGTAACAGCAGCGTCAGCGCGCATAAAAACACATTTTCATAATTCCGGTTCAAAAGCTGGAGGATCAGCATCACGATCACAAGAATACGGAGTGTAAAATACACAATAAAAGAACTCTTATGCTCGCGAAGTTCCATGTAGAGCGCTTCGCTCAAATTGCGCATGCGGCCGCCCTTATGCCTGCTGCTTTTCCGGTTCTCTTTCTTATCCTCTCTTATATCTTCGGATTTGTTATTCTTTCTGTTCATATAAACGACCTTTTCCTCTGTCAAAACGTATTGTGTATAGTATAACCATCCCTGCAAAAATGGTCAATTCTTAAAAATTTATGTAATTTTATTTAGGTTTTGTGTAACTCTCTTGCATCTGCGGTCCATACCTTGTATAGTGAAGCAGCAACAGACAGATTAAAAAAATCATTATACATAAGAGGGGAATATGACCAAGAGAAACAAAAGACAATCTTCAAGAAAAAGACGACACCGGCATACGCGGCTGCTTCGGATCGCGGCTATCCTGCTGATCATCCCGATCCTGGCAGCATCAGGGATTTTCACATACCTGTACACACACCCGGTCAGATTAAAAGACACAGTCATCAGGCATGAGCTGATGACACCGTTTGATCCGTGGGAAAATGTAAAGGATCTTTATTTTGCCGGTAAAAAGGATGTCAACATCCAGACAAAGGCAGATGTCGAAAAGATCGGTGAGTATCCGGTCACTTACACCTGCCGCGGACACGAGTATAAGGCCACTGTCAAAGTAGAAGATACAACGCCTCCCAGACTGAAGGTACAATCCTATACAACAGACCTCGCAGAAGAGATCACACCGGAAAAATTTGTACAGGAAGTCAGCGACTTCACAGAAACATCAGTACGATTTAAGGACCCGCAGGCATGGGACAAAGAAGGAACCTATGACATACAGATTGCTGCAACAGACACTTCCGGCAACGAGACAGTGGAAACAGCAACACTGACACGAAAAAAAGACAGCACACCGCCCGTAGTGCAGGGCGCAGACAATGTGGAAGTGCTGCAGGGAAGAACGATAGACTTCTCCGAGGGTGTCACAGTAACCGATGATATGGATCCGGACCCGAAGTTCTCCGTCAATTCCGAGCAGGTAGATTTTGCCACCCCCGGCACCTATGAGGTCATATATACGACCAAAGACCGTTCAGGAAATGAGGGCACCACGGTCCGCCAGATCACTGTCAAGAAAGACCGGGACTACGACCGCAAAGTCGTCTATCTTACATTTGACGACGGTCCGTCCGCACACACGGACAAAATACTTGAAATTCTGAACGAGTACAACGCAAAAGCTACTTTTTTCGTAACGGGGAACAACCAGAAACATAACGATGTGCTCAAACGCATTGTCGACCAGGGCAGTGTCGTGGCGCTGCACACATATACGCATAACTATGCAGAAGTATACGCTTCCGAAGAAGCATATTTCAAAGATCTGCAGAAGATCTCCGACATGGTAAAAGAAGCCACCGGAGTCGAATCAAAACTGATCCGTTTCCCCGGCGGGTCGAGCAATACCGTAAGCAAACAGTACTGCCCCGGCCTTATGACAAAACTGACAAAAGCTGTTCAGGAAAAGGGATATCAGTACTTTGACTGGAACTGTGATTCAACGGATGCCAGCGGGAACAACGTCCCCGTCAAAACACTTGTCGAAAATGCCACCTCCAGCAGCGCCCGGCACATCAATATCCTGATGCACGATACCGATGCAAAAGGGACGACTGTGGAGGCACTGCCGGATATTATCAAGCATTACCGGAGTCAGGGATATGCGTTCGAGGCGCTGACTGTGGATTCATATCCGGCGCATCATTCGGTAAATAACTGAGATGCGCTGTCATTCTTCTCTCAGCCGTTCCACAAGTGTCTGTTTCTGGAAACGCCTTACCATATATTCCGTGATCAGCACCGGTACAAGTACGATAAAAACTGCATATCCGAGGAAGAACCACGCAGGGAATACGAAATGCATATAGTCTGCGCCGAAATACCTCAGCAGCCAGATCATCACATATCCCGCTGCAGTACCAAGCACAAGCGTTATCAGAAGATTGCCTGCCGAGAGCGTCAGTCCTTCCACACGGAGCATTTTGGCAAGCTGCTTCCTTGTCATACCGACAGACTGGAGCATGGCAAACTCACGCCCGCGTGTCAGGATATTTGTGATAAGTGTGTTGAACAGATTAATGAGAGCAAACGCGATAATAAACAGGCTGAGCCCGATCATAACCGAGAAAAGCAGCGTAAACATAGATTCTGTTTCAAGTATATTATCCTGCAGCGTATTCAGGGAATAATATGGATGCTTATCCAGAAGCCTGTTCAGACTGTCCTCAATCTGCTCATCCTTCTCCATATCCGTCTTGACCACGAGAGAACCTGTCAGCCCCGCACTGCCTGCCATCTCCTGCAGTACCACGTCCGGGAGCAGAAATGACAGAGTATAGTCTCCCGGCTGTCCGTCCGACAGCCGGGAGAAATCATCTGCGTCAATAATCCCGCACACGGTACAAGACTTCTCTCGTTCCTGCTGCCCGTCATACCAGGTGAATACTACTTCGTCCCCGACTTCCAGTTTCCAGCCATACACTTCTTCCCATACGCCGCCGTCTGTCGTTATAATACTGTCATTTTCTACCATATCTCCATAAGACAGATTCCCCTCCCGTACAATATCCCGGAAATCCTCTGCACGTTCTTCACTGAGCGTTCCTATACGTACATTTCCATCATCATCATGCGTTTCCCAGGAAACCGGAAGGCTTTCTACGGGAATCACCTGCTCCACACCGTCGATACCTTCAATTATCCCGGTCAGTGTCCTGTCCATCGGATGTTCTGTCCGCAGTTCCATCTCTCCGTGCTCCGCCGTTTCTACAAGATTATAGGAGTAATCGATGACAAACTCACCATACGCAAATTCACCCTGCCTTGCATAGCTTTCTTCATCCGTAGAACTCACCCAAAAGGCAGCCAGCATATACAACACGCCGCCAATCCCAAGGGACACAAGGGTAAGGGCTGTCTTTTTCTTATTCCGGAAACTGCTCATAAGGGCAAGACTTCCCGGCGTGATCTTCCGCGCCAGTTTTCCACTTTTCTTCTGTCCGCCTCCTTTATCTCCTGCTTCATATCCTGCGTACTTTGCCGCCTCGACCGGAGATATGGAAGCTGCTATCTTTGCCGGTCTCCGGATAGAACATAAAACAGTAACCACATCCGCCGCAGCGACACATACAGAAATAAGAAGCATATTCAGCCAGCTCCATCCGGACGGACGTATGAAATAACTCACGATACCTCCGACAGCCAGCCCCGCCGGAATTCCTGCTGCACTTAACATAAGTCCTTCCATACGCACCATCCTGCGTATCTGCCTTTTTGTCATTCCAATGGTACGGAGCTGTCCAAACTGGCGGATGCGTCCTACTACAGACAGGTAAAACACACTATATATGACCAGTACGCTCACAAGAAGAATCCCGATACATGCTCCTGCGATCGCAGCCGTCTCCTGCGCCTGCTGTTCTCCGCCCGGTAACGTATCCAGAAAGAAGTTATTTACGTTGACATTTCGTCTTTCTACTCCTAAATCATTTCCGAGAGAGTATGCCGCGTCCTCAAACTCCGTCTGAGTCATCTCTTCCGCACCTTTCAGACAGACAATCCCCTGCCACAGAACGTCTTTCAGCTGACTTCCATTCACGGCATACGCCTCAGAAAATACAACGTTGTAAACCGACATATTATCCTCTGCATGGAAGATGCCGGAGATCGTATACTCCTCCCTTGTACCGTCCAGCCAGGTAAAAGAAACCTGTTCGCCCGGCTCCTGCGTGATCCCCTCCAGCGCGCAGTATGCATCCGGAAGCAGGATTTCCTCTTCTGTTTCCGGCATCCTGCCTTTTGTCAGCGCAACCGTCTCCAGATTTACGTTCTCATCTTTCAACGGCTCACTGGTATATGCCACAGGAGATATCATAATTCCTTCAACCTCCACTCCCTGTCCTTGCTTCATTCCCAACACATAACTGGCCGGTTCATCCTCTGCAGCCAAGTCGGATAATTGCCCCTCGCTCAGCCCGTAATAGATGACATGCTGCATGTTCTTCACCTGCCGCTTTGCCGCCGTATTGAGTCCGGCGTAAAACAGTGCCATCACCATCAAAAGACTGACCGATAACACGATCGTCAGGATAACAAATACATTCCTCAGGCGGCTGCTCTTCACGCTTTTCCACGCAAGACTGCGGATATATCCAGAATTATTGTTTGCTGATATTCTTCTCTGCCGCCTCATGCGCCCCACCTGCTTTCCGTGATCTTCCCGTCTTCAATCCGTATGATACGGTCCGCTGTCTGGGCAATCTCCTCGTTATGAGTGATCATAATAACCGTCTGATTAAACTGCCTGCTGGACATCCGGATCAGCCCGATCACATCCTGACTGGTCTTTGAATCCAGATTCCCGGTCGGTTCGTCACACAATAATATAGCCGGCTGCGCGGCCAGTGCCCTCGCGATCGCCACCCTCTGCTGCTGGCCTCCGGACAGATTGTTCGGCATATCCGTAAGTTTATCCTGAATTCCCAAAAGCCGGATCACCCGCCTGATATAGCCTTCATCCGGCCGTTGTCCGTCAAGAGATACCGGCAGGATGATATTCTCGTACACATTTAAGATCGGCACTAAATTATAATTTTGAAACACAAAACCGATCCGCCGTCTCCTGAATATTGTCAGACGCTCGTCATTCAGTCCTGAAAGCTTCTTTCCCGCTATGATCACTTCACCTTCTGTCGGCACATCGAGCCCGCCCATCATATTAAGGAGGGTAGACTTTCCGCTTCCGCTTGTTCCTACGACAGCTGCAAACTCTCCCTCCTCGACAGACAGCGACACTCCGTCCAGTGCGCGCACGATATTCGGTTCTTTTCCATAGTATTTTTTCAGGTTTTCTGTAACCAGAATGCTCATTTTTCTTTCCCCTTTCCCACTGTTCTATAGCTGATGACAGAAGAATAACAGGGAAATGTTTCAAAAAAGTCTCGGAAAGGGAAAGCTATTTTGAAGTATTCATAAATTCCCCTGCATTCAGGAGATAGACACTTACAGTCGTACCCCTCTTTTCTCCGGGGCTGATCTTCAGATAACCGTTTTCCTTTTCCAGTATCTCGCGGGTCAGATAGAGCCCGATACCGACACCCTCTGTCTTCGCAGCTTTTTTCTCCCGAAAAAAACGCTTACAAACATCCGCTGCATGTTCCGGCGAGATACCTGTCCCCTCATCTCTTATCTCAATCTTTGTATATATTTCAAGCCGCTCGGGATGCACCGTAACCCTGCTGCCGGAAGGGGAATATTTTACTGCATTGTCCAACACATTAAAAAGAGCCTCCGCCGTCCACTTTTCATCGCACAGGAGAATCATGTCCTCCTCACAGAGTATTTCCAGCGAAATATTTTTTTCCACTGCTTTGCCCCGGATACTTTGGAATGCTCTGTCCAGCAGGTGCCGGAGAGAAACTGCATCCGGATGAAGGGAAATGATATTCTGCTCCAGCCTGGACATGCGTATCATTGCCTGTACCAGAAAATCAAGCTTTCCCACCTGATCTTTCAGCACCGCCATACACTTTGCACGCTCTTCTTCCGTAATCGCAGGATTCATGGCAGTATCACAATACATCATGATATTTGCAACCGGCGTCTTAAGCTGATGGGAAAGATCCGAGATGATCCCCTGCACCTCCTGTTCTCTCGCTTCACTTTTCCGGGCCGCAGCAGCAGTGACCTCCTCTAACCTCTTTAGCTTCATCTGCACTTTTGACAGCAATGTATCCTCGTCCATGTCAAGCTCTTCCGCAGACCTGCCATTAAGGACAGCGTCGATGCTCCTGCATGTCTCTTCAGCAAAAGAAATATACTTTCTTCGCATATGCAGCCAGATTCCCGCTGACGCCGTGCCCAGAAACACGAAAAATAAAATGACTGGCACTGTAATAAAAAGTATTGTCCTCTGATCCATCCTTATTCTCCTGTCCACTGATATCCGGTTCCGTAGATCGTCCGTATATATGCGTGATCCCTGTCAGCGATCTTTGAACGCAGCCTGCTAATGAATATAGTAAGTGTATGTTCATCCACATAATTTTCTTCCTTATCCCACAATGCTTCCAACAGGACTGCCCGTGTCAGGACAATCCCCGGATTATCACAGAATTTCTTCAAAAGCTTAAACTCGGTGGGAGTAAGTGTAAGTTCATCACCATTTTTCCACACCTGCCAGGACTGAAAGTCTATCTCAAGATTTCCTGCTTTGATCCGCTCTTTCTTCTCATTTCCCGCACGATATCGATTCAGCACAGCACGCACCCGCTGGACCAGTATCTGTACATTAAACGGCTTTGTGATATAATCATCTGCTCCAGTCTCAAAGCCCCGCATCATATCTTCATCCAGATCCCTCGCCGTCAGAAAGATCACCGGGATGTCATACTCTTTTCTTAAGCTGTCTGCAAAAACAAATCCATCCCCATCAGGGAGATTCACATCAAGGATCAAAAGCTGCCATTCCGTTCCGTATCCCGTCCCTGTCTCCTGCACATCGTCCAGCTTTCTCTTTGCCTCTTTCAAGTCAGATGCTGTATCCGCAAAGAATCCTGCCAGCTCCAGATTGAACTTCACTCCCTGCGCCAGGATATCATCATCTTCTATGATAAGTATTCGTTCCATTTTTACTCCTTCTTTATCCCAATCCTGTCTTCGGGCAATCCAGTTTTTCTGACACTTGCGGAAGACCTGCACTACCTGCTACACTATACACTATACACTATACACTATATGAGGTACTATCATGAACCTTCCATTTGATTACGAAATCATATACAGCAGTCGGAAGACAATTGCTATTCAGGTGACCCGCGACGGCCGTGTCCTCGTGCGCTCTCCCAGACGCTGCTCCCATTCCTATATCGATAACTTTGTCTCCAATAATGAAAACTGGGTGCTGAAACACCTTGCCCGCGCGAAAGAACTGGAGGAACAGAAAGAAACCGCCGCTTCCGCGCATCCGCCGCTCTCTGCAAAAGACCGCAGCCGCTACATTGAAATTGCAAGGGATATCTTCACCCGCAAGACAGAATATTATGCCCGCATTATGGGCGTCTCTTACGGCCGCATCTCCATCCGTGAGCAGAAGACCCGCTGGGGAAGCTGCAGCAGTAAGGGCAACTTAAATTTCAACTGGCGGCTTATCCTCGCCCCGGAGGAAGTACTGGACTATGTCGTTGTGCACGAGCTCGCCCACCGCAGGGAGATGAACCACTCAAAGGCATTTTATGCCATCGTGGAATCTGTGCTACCGGATTACCGGGCTGCACGAAAATGGCTGCGTGATAAAGGGCAGGTGCTGTGGGAGATGGTGTGAACAGCACACTTTCTATACTGCCTCCTCTATACAGCCATCATTCTAACGAATTGTTTTCTCTTTGTCAAAAATGCCGAAAATAAAATTACCTGCATTTCCACATTGCAGTTCTTCTTTGGTTGTGATACTGTATTTATCACAGACCGCAGTTTCGCACAGATACTGCCGCCCATATTATATATTCGAAGTGATTCTTATCCATTTCGCTTTTCTGGATGTTAGTCATCCAATACCAATTCGAATATCTGCGTCCGTCTCGGACAGATATCCATCGCAACTAATTAATCAGTTATTTTTACAAAAACAAAGCAATCTGCTGTCTGTTATGATATTATAATAGTATGGAGACAGTTCCTGTGTCGCTGGAAACGGAGGTTTTATTGCAGGACAATTACAAAACGAACAGCGATCTCAGCCATCTGGAAGATCTAGCACTTAAATCAGCCATAGACTATTTCGGCGATGAACTGATCCACTGGCTCGGAATCCAAGAAAAAGCTGTCCGGTCGGCCCCGACCGAAATCGTGGAACTGGAAACCCGACATATGTATGAGGATTTTCTCTACGAAATGGAGAACGGGAATTGGTATCATTTTGAGTTTGAAAGCGATTCTCTTACCGTCGATGATATGAAACGTTTTCGTGAATACGAGGCATCTACAGCAAGACGGATAAATGCGCCGGTAATCACTTACGTTATATGCTCTTCCAAAGTTAAGAAAATTCGCAGCAGCATATCCGAAGGCATCAATACATACCGGGTAAGAGTTATCCGACTGAAGGATAATGATCCAGGTAAGATCCTCTCGCAGCTCGAGCAAAAAACATCAACCGGGTTGCAACGGGAAGACATTATACCTTTGCTGCTCTCACCGCTCATGGCAGAGAAGCCGGAACAGAAAAACCGTATTATGGACGGTATCCATATATTGAAAAAAGCGGAAAGCTCATTCAGCAGAAGAGAAGTTCAAAAAATGGAAGCCATTCTGTACGCTTTCGCAGTAAAATTCTTAAATAATGAAGATTTGACAGTTGTAAAGGAGGCGATTGCAATGACAAAACTCGGACAAATGATATGGGATGACGCGGTGAAAGAAGGCGAGCGTATCGGGCGTAAAGAAGGTGAACGCATCGGTCAAAAGGAAGCTTCTGAACGCTACAGCAGGCTGATCCTTCTCCTCAGCAAAGAAAAGAAAGACGATCTGATCATTAAAATTGCATCTGACCCGGAATACCGGGAAGAAATGTATAAAAAATATGGCATCTAATTTTTTCGAGAGATACCAAAGGCGCAGCCCGCGTATGGACTGCGCCTCTATGCTTTTCATAAAATGCTTTCTATCAATTCGATTATCTGTTATTGTCCCCCACACTCCCTGAGCGTCCGGTACACCCGCGACACCGGCAGCCCTACCACATTATAATAATCTCCGTCAATCCGGTCGATATACGCGGCAAACCTTCCCTGTATGCCATAAGCGCCTGCCTTGTCCAGCGGGTCTTTCGTCGCCACATAGGCGCGTATCTCATCTTCCGTCATGGCATTGACATACACTTTCGTTCCCACCGGATAATTGATCACAGTTTTCTCGCCGTCCGGCCCGAAATCAAGAACAGCCACGCCGGTATACACCCAGTGTTCCCGCCCCTGCAGACGTGTGAGCATACAGACAGCATCTTCTTCATCCGACGGTTTCCCCAGTATTTCATCGTCCAGCACAACTATCGTATCTGCTCCGATTACAACAGTGTCTTTTATACTGCCGTCCGCAATATTCTCCAGAAGATCTGAGGCAACATTCTCTGCTTTCATGAGCGAAAGTTCTTTTACGATTTCTTCAGGTATACTGCTCTTATATATCTCTTCTTTATCACTGACTCTGACCTCAAACTCCACGCCGATCTGTGAGAGAAGTTCTCTCCTTCGCGGAGAAGCCGAGCCGAGAATGATACGTTTCTTCATATTTATTTGCTCTCCTTTTTCTGCAGCGTTTCACCGCTGTTTTTTATCTCAATCTGACGGCTGTGCTGCAACAGGCTGTTTCTTCCCATACTTTTTGAAAATATGCCGCAGCATCACAACTGCACTGATACCCAGGATCAGTTCCGCTGTAAACTGCGCGTAGGAAAGGCCATACAGCGGGAACAGCCGGTTCAGTATGATCAGCGCCGGGATCTCCAGTACAACCTTTCTCATAATAGCAAACACAAGCGCATACCTGCCCAGTCCCAATGCCTGAAATACACCAACCGCCAGAAAGTCGATACTTAAGAATACGATACCCAGGCAGAACCCCCTCAGGAATGCAGATCCATATGCTATGATCGTCTCATTTTTCATAAACAGACTGATCAGAACATCTGCTCCAGCATAATATCCAACGGTCACCACCGCCAGCACCGGCAATATGAGCTTTAACGCAAAAAGGATCGTATCTTTCATCCTCTTTATATTTCCGGCTGCAAATGTGTAACTGACAAGCGGCATGATTCCCTGAGAGAATCCAAGCGCCACCTGCATGGGCACCATATAGATCTTGTACGTGATCCCCATGGCCGCCACGGCATCAGCTCCGTATGCAGAAGTAAAGTTGTTCAGGATCGTCATTCCCGTCACATTCAGAAGATTCTGGATCGAAGCCGGAATGCCGACACCGCACACTTCTATGATGATCCGCTTTTTCAGACGGAATTTTCTCGGATCAATGCAGACAAATGTATTTCCCCGTTTCACATAGAGAAGCACAAAGAAATACAAACATGCCACGCAGTTAGAGAGAAACGTGGCAAGCCCCGCACCTGCCGCTCCCATGTTCAGTCCCCACGGAAGTATGAAAATCGGGTCTAAAATAATATTGAGCAGGCATCCGCTCATCGTTCCGATACTGGCATGAAGGGCCGCTCCCTCTGACCGCACCAGATATGCCATAACTACATTGAGGATGGCCGGCGCAGCTCCCAGATAAACAGTCCAGAACATATATCCCTGCGTGGCTGCCCGGGTAGTCGCATCTGCCCCGATAAGCATCAGGAGCGGGCTGTGCAGAAGACCGCAGAGAAGCCCGAAAAGTACGCCGCATATGAGGGAACAGTAAAATCCGAAAGCCGAGCTTTCCGATACCGTTTCATAATCTTTTCTTCCCAGCGCCCGGCTCATCATGCTGGATGTTCCCACACCGAACAGATTATTCACGGCATTAAACGCCAGCAGCACCGGCGCAGCCAGGGATACCGCCGCATTTTCCACAGGATCATTCATCATCCCCACAAAATAGGTATCAGCCATATTGTAAAGCACCATGACAAGGGAGCTGAAGATCATAGGAACAGCAAGCTTTGCCACTGCCCCGGGTATCGGCGCTTTTTCAAAGAGTTGTATCTTTTCGTTTTCTTTCATCTCAATACCATCGCTTTCAGTACAATATCATTTTCAGTATGATATCCTTATCGATCCATCTCCTGCCAAGCCTTCCGGATCAGCCCCGGTTCCTTTGCCAGACGGTATGCTCCCGCAGCCATACACCCGGCCGCATAGTTCATGCCTTTCTGACCGATACTCATACCGGCCTGTGCCGTCGCTGCCCAGTGGTGCAGCGGTGTCCCCTTGCACATGGCAGCCGCGCTCAGCATGATCGTAGGAACCGTGTGGCTCACATCCGACACATCAGTCCCGATGGAAAGCGGTACCGGTTCATCTTCAAGAGGCTCCAGCCCCGAAAAATATGTTCCCCTGTTATCAAAGCCTGCTGCTTCGGATATCTCTTTGGCAAACTTCAGCTCTTCTTCTGTATAAGACGGCGCCGGGATCTTTGTCATCTCTTCGTAAAAAATCTCCGCCAGAGTCCTGTTCACTTTCATTTCCTTATTACATGTCACCCGCTCGATCTCAACCTTTGTTCCGGTCATGAGCGCCGCCCCTCTGGCACAGTTATCCACCCGCTCAGAGGCGTCTACTGCCCGTTCCCACTTATTGGAGCGGATAAAATAATTGGTCGACGCATAAGCCGGCACAATATTTGCCGGACCGTCTGTATTCGTGTAAGTGTAGTGCATCCGCACATCGTCCGTCACATGTTCCCGCAGATAATTCACTCCCACGTTCATCAGCTCTGCCGCATCCAGAGCGCTCCTTCCCATCTCGGGGTGCTTTGACGCGTGCGCCGATATACCATAAAATCTGTAGTTCTTGATATCCTGTGCCTGCCAGATATCATAACTCACGCGATTCCGGTCAAACGGATGCCAGGTAACTGCCACGGACAGATCATCAAAAATCCCCTGTTCGTTCATCCTGATCTTTCCGACCACGATTTCCTCCGCCGGGCAGCCGTACACACGGATCGTCCCCGGCAGATTTTCGGCCTGCATTCTGTCTTTCAGTTCACATGCCGCTCCCGCGCAGGCGGTTCCCAGCAGGTTGTGGCCGCATCCGTGTCCGGCTTCTCCTTTCTGTTTCTGTACCGGCACACACTCCTGACCAAGTCCGGGCAGCGCATCGTATTCTGCCAGAAAACCTATGACCGGCTTCTCTGTCGCTCCTAATGTACCGGACGCCACGTCTCCTTCCTGTCTGCTGCTCCATTCCGCCAGGAACGCAGTTTCAAAACCTGCCAGTCCCCAGGCAATCTCAAATCCCTCTTCTTCAAGAAAATCCGCCAGCGCCCCGGAGGATTTATATTCCTTTAACGAAAGCTCCGGATGCCGGAAAATATAATCTGCGGTCTCCTTCATTTTCTGAATAATCTCTTGTTTCATAATCGCACCCATCCTCAAAAAATCTGCAGACAAAAAGCTGCAAAGTCACTTATATCGTCCGCTAATATGCAATTTTACTATATTTCCTGATTTAATCAATATCCTCATTTCATTTTCAATGTATCTTTTTCCGCCAAAACAGCCCGGGTATCCCGCATAGTCTGCCTTGCGTCCCATATGCAGTGTCTGTTTTTATGTGGTTTTATGTGGTTTTCGTTTTTATCTGCTGTGGTTTTTTGCCGTATTTCAAGATTATTCTGTTGCTATTTGCCTGTGATTATAGTATAATCAATATTAGAAATGCCCGCTTATGCACATTTAGCATGCGGGTCTGCGAAAATACCAACATATAGGGTATCATGCACACGTATTTCTAAATACATGTGCAGGCCAAACCGCAAGGAGAGAAAACAATATGAAACGTTCAAAACGAATTGAAGCACTGGATGCCCGTCCGGTCAATCTGGACGGCTACATCAATGAGTGGCCGGAAATGGGATTCATAGCAATGAAGAGTCCCTATGATCCGACTCCTTCTGTCAGAGTTGAGGATGGGAAGATCGTGGAGCTGGACGGCAAGAGCCGTGAAGACTTTGACTTCATTGACCAGTTCATTGCAGATTATGCCATCAATATCGACCGGGCAGAAAATTCCATGTCCGTGTCTTCTCTTGAGATCGCACGGATGATCGTGGATATTCACGTATCACGGAAAGAGATCCTGGAACTCATCTCAGGCATTACACCGGCGAAGATGGCCGAAGTCATGAACCACTTAAATGTTGTGGAACTCATGATGGGCATGCAGAAGATCCGTGCGAGAAGAGTTCCCGGCAATCAGGCGCATATCACAAATCTGAAAGACGACCCGGTACAGATCGCCGCTGATGCCGCTGAAGGTGCATTGAGAGGTTTTTCGGAGGAAGAGACGACAATGGGCGTGGCCCGTTATGCACCTTTAAGCGCTATGGCCCTTCTGATCGGCTCCCAGGTGGGACGTCCGGGCGTACTTACACAGTGTTCGGCAGAAGAGGCAACCGAGCTGGAGCTCGGCATCCGCGGCCTTACCACCTATGCTGAAACACTTTCTGTATATGGTACGGAAAAAGTATTTATCGACGGAGACGATACTCCGTATTCCAAAGCATTTTTGAACTCCGCATATGCGTCCCGCGGACTGAAAGTGCGCTTCAGCTCAGGTTCAGGCTCCGAAGCTCTTATGGGAAGCAGTGAGAAGAAATCCCTGCTCTACCTGGAGTGCCGCTGCCTGTACGTGACAAAAGGTGCCGGAAGCCAGGGGACACAGAACGGGTCCGTAAGCTGTATCGGTGTGACCGGCTCCGTGCCGGCAGGTATCCGCGAAGTCCTCTCAGAGAACCTGGTGGCAGCTCTCCTTGGTCTGGAATGTGCTTCTTCCAATGACCAGAGCTTCTCCAACTCGGATATGAGACGTACTGCCAGGACAATGCTGGAATTTCTTCCCGGAACAGATTTCATCTTCTCAGGATATGCAGCAGAGCCGAATTACGACAATATGTTTGCAGGTTCAAACTTTGACGCAGAAGACTTCGACGACTACAACGTACTGCAGAGAGATATGCAGGTAGACGGAGGTCTCAGACCTGTCACCGAAGAACAGGTTATCCATGTACGAAATAAGGCTGCGCGTGCAGTACAGGCCGTATTCCGCACACTGAACCTCTCACCTGTATCTGACGAGCAGGTAGAAGCAGTTACTTATGCGCACGGAAGCAAAGACACACTGCCCCGCGATATCACTGCCGATCTGGCAGCCGCTGAAGGGGTATTGAAACGCGGCATCACAGGCGTTGATGTAGTAAAAGCTCTGGCAGAAACCGGATTTGAAGATGTTGCATCAAGTGTCCTGAACATGCTGAAGCAGCGCGTTGCTGGCGATTATATGCAGACCGCAGCGATCCTTGACAAAGATTTCCATGTACTTTCCGGAGTCAACACTCCGAACGATTATATGGGACCGGGAACAGGATACCGCGTAGATGGGGACCGCTGGGAAGAGATCAAACAAATCCCGCACATTATCAACCCGTACGATATATAGGAAAGGAGGAGACAAAATCATGCAGATCAGCGAAGAATTGGTAAAACAGATCACTAACGCAGTATTAAGCCAGATGTCACAGTCCGGCGTCTCCTCTTCGACAGGAGATCATATAACAGCTCCTTCCTCCGGGAAGTCACTTTCCCTGGCAGGAAGAGAACGCATCAATGAGGAAAAGACTTCTTATGCTTCTTATCCCCGCGCCAAAAAAGGGACAGATCCGAAAGAGGTTGTCATCGGGGTAGGTGCCGCATTCCAGAAAGAGATCAAAAAAACCATCTGTGGCATCCCGCTGGACGATGTGCTCCGTAATGTAAAGGCAGGTATCGAGGAAGAGGGAATGATTCCGAGAGTCGTAAAGATCCTCGATACATCAGATGTATGCTTCATGGCATTGGAAGCAGCCAAGCTGTCCGGTTCCGGTATCGGTATCGGCATCCAGTCCAAAGGGACAACCGTTATTCATCAGAAAGACCTTTTCCCGCTCTCCAATCTGGAGCTGTTCCCGCAGGCGCCTCTTATGACGCTGGAGACTTACCGCCAGATCGGACAGAACGCAGCAAAATATGTAAAAGGAGAACAGGTCACTCCTGTTCCCTGTACAAACGACCCGATGTCCAGACCCCGCTACCAGGTGAAAGCGGCGATCATGCACATCGCAGAGACAGAACAGCTTGATCCCGAAGTCGGAGCTGTTGAATGGGAGGAAAGATAGATGAGATATCCCTTTGCAGAACACGAAAAAGACAATATTACATCCAAAACAGGAAAAAAATTCACCGACATCACACTGGACGAAGTGACGAAAGGGCACATTTCTTCTGATGACATCAAAATTTCCAAAGAAATGTTAAGAGCACAGGGACAGGTAGCTATGGACGCCGGCAACGCTCCTATGGAAAAAAATTTTGAGCGTGCCGCCGAGCTGGTAGATGTGCCGGATGACGTGATCCTGAAAATGTATGACAAGCTGCGTCCGAACCGCTCCACCAAACTGGAACTGGTCATGATGGCGCAGGAGCTCCTTGAGAAATACAATGCAAAGAACTGTGCGCGTCTTGTTATGGAAGCCGCAGAAGTGTATGAAAAGAGAGGAATATTACGTTGAGTTATATCGCTGGAGTTGATATAGGAAATTCCACAACTGAAGTCTGTGTAGGGGAAGTGACCGACAGAGGAAATGTTACATTTCTTACCAGCGCTTCCTGTCCGACCACAGGTACAAAAGGAACCATCGAGAATGTCTATTCCGTAAAGAACGCGCTCAAACTGGCTATGAGCCGGATCGGGCGCGAAACCTCCGATATCGATCTTGTACGGCTGAACGAAGCCGCCCCGGTCATCGGAGATACTGCTATGGAAACGCTGACCGAGACCGTGATCACAGATTCTTCCATGATCGGTCATAACCCGTCCACTCCCGCGGGAGCCGGGCAGGCTGTCGGCGAGATCCTGCTGATCGAAAATATATCACGGGCCATTCCGGGCACTGCCTACATTCTGGCCGCATCTTCAGAGCACAGCTATGAGGAAGTTGCTGCTGTTGTCAATCAGCACGAAGAGGTCGACATCGTCGGTATTATTTTGCAGGCGGATGAAGCAGTTCTTGTAGAGAACCGTATCCATAAGCAGATTCCGATCATCGACGAGGTGCGACGGATCGACAGGCTTCCGGACGGCGTCCCTGCTGCTATCGAGGTAGCACTTCCGGGGCAGACGATCCGCATGCTCTCAAATCCGTACGGAATCGCCACTCTTCTCGGTCTGACCGCAGAAGAAACCCGGACTATCACACCGATAGCAAAGAGCCTGATCGGCAAGCGGAGCGCTGTTGTCCTGAAGACGCCGGGCGGAAACATCCATGAAAACGTGCTTCCGGCAGGAGAAATATATTTCTACGGCGATAAAAATGTCACGATCAGTCTGGACGAAGGCGCCGACAAGATCATGGCAGCCGCAGAAGACGCCGGCGATATCCGCGATATCAGCGGTCAGCCGGATACCAACGTCGGAAATATGCTCTCCCGCATCCGGACAGGAATGAGCGAACTTGATAAGAGCGCAGAAGCAGATATCCGCATTACCGATATCCTTGCTGTTGATACTCTTGCTCCCGTCCTGATCTCGGGGGCGCTGGCCGGCGAGACCTGTCTTGAGAAAGCTGTCGGCATCGCAGCCATGGTAAAGACCCAGAAGCTTCCAATGCAGGAGATTGCCGCACATCTTACAACAGATCTGGGAACGGATGTGAAAGTTGCAGGCGTTGAAGCAGTTATGGCAAGTCTGGGGGCGCTGACTACGCCGGGTACCAAGCTTCCTCTTGCAATCCTTGATATGGGCGGCGGTTCTACCGATGCTGCGATCATAGGCGAGAGCGGACATGTTAACCTGACCCATCAGGCCGGTGCGGGCGAACTGGTATCCATGCTGATCCAGACAGAGCTGGGCTTAAGCGACCGCCATATCGCAGAAGAGATCAAGAAATATCCGCTTGCGAAAGTGGAGAGTCTCTTCCATATGCGTATGGAAAACGGACAGATGACTTTCGTTGACGAGTCCATCGATCCCCGTTTCTTCGGACGTGTTGTCCTGCTCACGGAAAACGGGCTTGTCCGCATCGAAGAAGAGATCCCGATGGAGAAGATCGTTCAGGTGCGCCGTGAAGCAAAGCGCAAAGTCTTCGTGACAAACGCTTTCCGCGCGCTTAGAAAAGTGGCTCCTGATCACAATTTAAGAAACATATCTACTGTTGTCCTCGTAGGAGGATCGGCAGAGGATTTCGAGATACCGGAGATGCTGATGGAGGCATTTACCGATTACCGCATCGTCTGCGGGCGCGGAAATATCCGCGGTACCGAAGGACCGCGAAACGCCGTTGCCACCGGACTGGTGCTCTCCTATATCGGAGAAATGGAGGGCTGAACTTGATTATTAAAAGACCTTCTATATTTATTTACACCCACGAAGCTGATCCTGCTGTTTTAAAAGAAGTCTGCGCCGGTATCGAAGAAGAAGGCGTCTTCTTCGATACTACGGAAATGCCGGATGAATGTATGGAAAAGCTGGCGTATAAGGCGGCGCGCGATTCCATGCTCGGTTCCGGAGTCGGCATCTTCGGCACGGCGGTATGCCTGAAAATGAGAGGACTGGAGAAAGGCCGCAATATTGAGAGCTATCTTACGCCAAACCGCGCGCAGTGCCGCAATATCGGCGCAAACAGTGCGCGGGCGATCAAGAAACTGCCGTTTAAGGAGGAATACAGATTATGAATATCTATACCAGAAACGGAGACCGGGGCACCACTTCCCTGATGAACGGCATCAGCGTTTCGAAGTCTGACGACCGGATCGAACTCGTGGGAACGATCGATGAACTGAACAGTTTCATTGGACTGGCAAAAGTGCTTGCAGATACTTCCCTGAAAGAGAGCCTTGCCCATATACAGAGAAATCTGATGCAGATCATGGCAGGCGTGGCTGACCCGAGAAATATGGACTACCGTTTCTCCACTGATGAGACGAAAGCACTGGAAGAAGAGATCGACCGGATCGAGAACTCATTCCCACGTATCAAGGACTTTGTTCTGTACGGCGGGTGCGAACTTTCCGCAAGACTTGACGTGGCAAGGTCCGTGACTCGGCGCGCCGAAAGACGTTTCCGCAGGGTGGAACAGAATTACGGCGCGGATGCCAGGGCAGTTCAGTATATCAACCGCCTGTCCGACTATCTTTATATGTGCGCACGGTATGCAGATTATCGAGCGGAGAATAAAAAAGCGGACGGGATACAGGATCAGGTTGTGAGGAATATCCTGAAAGATATGTAGATACCGCTAAACCCGCAAAATTTCCAGAGTAACAAATGACTCACGCCTCCTGCGCCGCTTCTATGATCTCTTCCGGGAATCCGGCAAACTCCAGCAGCTTAACGGCATTCTGCGAGGTTGCCGGACCTTCCAGGATCTTATAGCTGAACGCGATATCTTCCTCCCCGATTTCTTCACTGAAATGGTAATTCAGATAATCATCCCCGAGAAGCTCCGTCAGTTCCTTATCATGTGTAGCCACAAGTGCAATACAGTTCTTATCCCTGAGATACTCAAGGATTGCTCTCGACGCCCGGATACGCTCACCGGTATTGGTTCCCCTCAGTATCTCATCGATAGCACATATCGTTACTCGTTCCTCGGTAATGCTGTCAAGTATCCGCTTCAGATATCTAATCTCACGGATAAAATAACTCTCCCCTGCCATCAGGTCGTCTCTCACGGCCATGGACGTGATCACCTCAGCCGACGGCATCACAAAACGCTTTGCTGCACATGTATTGATCGCCTGTGCGAGTACGGCATTGACAGCAACAGCTTTTATAAACGTAGATTTTCCCGAGGCGTTGGAACCGGTGATCAGGCAGCTCTTTTCGACAGCAAAGTCATTTGCCACCGGATCTTTTATGAGCGGATGATATACTTCTGTCATTTCCAGTCTCTTCTCGTCTGTGTACTCCGGAATGCAGCACCACGGCAGAGACTCCCGAAATGACGCCGTACTGATCGCTACGTCAAGTTCTCCGATACAGCGGTATACCATCAGATAGTTTTCCACATTGTTCATCAGCCGCTTCATCACTTTATTGTATGTGGTGATCTGCATTAAAGTAATACCAAGCAGATAATCGAGGCAGGTGCCCAATGCATCTCCTGTGCGGGCGCCCTCTCTCTTGATCCGAAGTATCCGTTCTCCCCGTATAACCCCTTTCAGACCGGCAAGAGCATCCGGCAGCTCCGGAAATAATTCTCTGATCCCCTTTCTCGCGGCAATCTGCTTTGCATTTCCCAGAAGGCTTACCGCAGTACCGATCAGAGACAACTCAAGCTCATGCTTCATATTCATCCAGAAATATATCCCGAGATTCACTGCGCACATGCACACAAAAGGCATAACTCCCCCGTCAGTGGGACGGATCAGCAAAAAAATAAACGCAGCCGCCAGCAGGATCTGCAGCCCCCGGTATATCCACTGATTTCCAAATATATAAGACTCTATGCCATCCAGATAAGCGGGAAGATAATAGGAAGATCCGCTCTTTCCGATATCACACAGCAATTCTTCTATCTTCTCTCTTTCCTTTTCACTGTCCGACCATGTGCGCACTCTCTCCTCGAAAAGCTGCTGTTCCTCCGGCGACATTCTGTTCCGTCGAATCCGCCAGTACAGTATCTCCTCCCCCGGTGATGTATCACACTGGGCGGCTCTCTGAAAGACGTCATTCATGGACAGATCATTCCATGTAACATCATCCAGACCGGTGCCATCATTTACCACATCATAATAATTCTTGACTGCATCGTTCCACTCCCTGATCTTCGGGATCTTTCCAAACTTCTCGTGAATATACGCTTTTCTTTTCCGCTTCATACTGTAATATGAGATCAGCCATATAAACAGGAGAAAAAGGAAAACCGCCATTACGCTCACCACTGCAGACAGCATAGGAATACCACCTTTCGTTTTGTATTATTCTATTAATACAATAAGACTGTTTGGGGAATTTGTCAACATTCATCTGCCTCGCTTTCCTGTCAATCCGAATTATTTTCATCTTCGCTTCTTTCTTCTACTATTCCCGCAGAGCTTTCTATCATATCCGATACGACTGCATTAAGCTGCACAGCATTTTCCGATGTGATCACTGACTTTCCTATGCGCTCTTCAAGCGCCTTTCTTGCGATACCCGCGATTCCGCCGCCCGCTTTCGCTACTGATACATTTTCCTCAAATGTTTCCGGTTTCTCTGCCTTCGATATATCTTTTGTTGACGTTTCAGCAAGCATATTCAGAACCAGTTCTGTTGTGCTCATATTATCGCGTAGATTTTCTTTCTTCAGCCCCTTAAAATCTTTATATTGGCGGGTACTTAATCCTGACCACGCACGGGTGATCTCATCCGTCAGTATGGCAAACTCTCTTCCCTTCTTCACTCCGCGGTCCGTCCACTCATCTGTCAGTTCTTTGCGTACCTGAATCGCCTGCAGGCGCTGATTGATCCACTCCCGCGAATATCCTTTTTTCAGATATGTTTCCAGTGCTCTGTCAATCGTTAATTCCGGGTCGATCGTTTCCTCAATCCTTTCTTTTCCTACTTCTGCAAGCCAGAGTTTAAAGGGTTCTGCTTTGGGTGAAGGGATGGACTGGATGATTCTGAGAAGCTGTTCTGTGTCTGCAACATCTGTTTTATATTTTTTCCCATCTTTAGGCGAACGCAATTTCAGTTGGTTACAATTTGTAACCGTCTGATTTCCCTCTTTTATCAACCTACTCTTCAAAACTTTCCAATAGTTATTTGGATTCGGGCTTTCCGTCAAAACAGCCACTACATCCACTATGGAAAAGAACCATTCCTCTTTTTCCGCATCCCAGACGCTTCGTATCTTTTTGTTCTCAAAAAACTGCATCGTGTCTTTGTTTTCCATGTCTTATCCTCCTGTTCTCTGAGTCTGACGCCTGTTCCTGTACACCACTTTTTCTGTTCCTGTACATTGTTTTTGCTATCCCCTCAGCGAATCGATGGCTGTACTCAGTATCCTTCCACCACCTCCCCGAACCGGATCTCAAACCCCTCCAGCACACTGGATGGCACTGCTTCCCCATAGCTGTACTCCCCACTTTTCTTTGCATCTTCAAAATCGAATACAGAGAGCAGCTCCTGGAACGGATCTACGATCCAGTACTCTCTCACCCCGGCTTTCTGGTACTGCATCAGCTTCCGGACATAATCATGGGATGAGTTGCTTTTTGAAACGATCTCGATCACCCAGTCCGGGGCGCCGGAGCACCCCTTTTCCGTCAGGATATCTTTATTGCATACGACCAGAATGTCAGGCTGTACGATGGTTGAGTCATCCCCAAAGAGCCGAACATCAAAGGGCGATGCATAGACATCGCATTTTCCGTTCTTCTTTCGGATATAGCTCTTAATTTCAAAGAGAAGCTCTGCCACAAAATACTGGTGCAGCCTGTTCGGCGCAGAGAGCATATACAATTTTCCGTTGATCAGTTCTGCCCGCGACCATTCCGACAGCTTTTCAATATCCTCTCCGTCATACTCTCTGGCTGAATACATATAGGGCGCTGACGCATCCCTGACAATAGACGGTTCTTCTTTCAGTTTGTCATAAGTAAACGGAATCTTTTCCTTTGTCGTAAGCACCTGCTCGATCGCGAGCAGGGTCGCATAGCGGGGATTCTTCGTTGCACCTGAGAAGATCTTGTTGACCGTACTTACCGGAATCCCGGAGAGTTCTGCTATCTCCGCGTTTGTAAGTCCCGCTTCTTTTTTCAGCTTTTTCAGATCAGATATATCCATATTTTCCGCTCCCCTTTCTATTCTGCATTCATACCAGTTTCATACTTCCTAATTTCATACTGGCTCACTCACTTTTGGATATTATATGCCATTTTATGGATATTCACAACAATATATTTCCGTATTTTATGATTATTTTTCATTTATATCCATTTATGGATATTTGGCGGATATCAGAGTTGTATTCTCAAATCCTCAAAGTCTCAAAAACGTTAAAAACTCCCGCTCAAAATCTCTGCAAAATACTGGTACATATCTGACATCTGCGTTATAATACATGAGCGAAATTTCATTAAGAAAGAAGTGAACGATTTGACAAATACACCAAAGAATCCAAATGTACTGCGAAATCAGGACGCAGATATAGAACAGAATACGGCCGATAATCCGCTCGGATACAAAAGCATCCCGTCTCTTCTGAGGAGTTTTGCCATTCCCAGCATCATCGCCATGCTGGTCAGTTCCTTATATAATATCGTAGACCAGGTCTTCATCGGTCAGGGCGTCGGCTATCTCGGGAATGCCGCTACAAATGTATCCTATCCTCTTACGACGATCTGTCTTGCCATCGCGCTCCTGATCGGGATTGGAAGCGCCTCTAGATTCTCCCTTCATCTGGGTGCAGGCGAAAAAGATATCGCACAGAGGGTCGTGGGGAACGGGATCTGTATGATGGTAGTATTCGGCGTTATCTATGCGTTGCTCGTCGAGATTTTCATGCGGCCTCTGCTGACTGCTTTCGGTGCCACATCGGACGTCATGCCCTATGCGGAAACTTACTCACGCATTGTAGCTCTTGGCATGCCTTTCCTCATAGTCACCAACGGTATGAGCAATCTGGCGCGTGCGGACGGCAGTCCGAAATACTCCATGGTATGTATGCTGATCGGAGCCGTTGTCAATACGATCCTTGACCCTGTATTTATCTTTATTTTTCATCTGGGAGTCGCCGGAGCGGCATGGGCGACCATTATCGGTCAGTTCTGCTCGTTTATATTTGCAGTGCTGTACATAAGAAAATTTAAGAATATCCACCTGACGAGAAAGGATTTCGGACTTTCGGTAAATGAATGTCTCCAGACTGCATCCCTGGGAATGAGCAACAGCCTGAATCAGGTTGCAATAACGTTTGTGCAGATCGTGTTGAATAACTCACTTACCTACTACGGTGCAATGTCTGTATACGGAAAAGAAATTCCTCTCGCCGCATGCGGTATTGTAATGAAGACAAATGCCATCCTGCTCGCATTCATCATCGGAATCTCGCAGGGCTCCCAGCCGATCATCGGGTTCAATTACGGTGCCCGGCAGTACGACAGAGTCCGGAAGACATATAAACTTGCCATCACAGCAAACCTGTGCATCTCCGCGGCCGGATTCATCCTCTTCCAGTTCTTCCCGTATCAGATCATTTCGCTGTTCGGTACGGGTGATGCGGCGTACTTTGAGTTTTCGGTAAGATTTATGAGGATTTTCCTTTTTATGGTCATATTTAACGGCGTACAGCTTATCTCTTCCAACTTCTTCGCTGCAATCGGAAAGCCGGTAAAAGGGCTCCTGCTCTCCATGACACGGCAGGTCCTTTTCCTCATTCCGCTGGTGCTCATACTGCCCCTGTTCTTCGGACTTGACGGCATCCTCTTCGCAGGTCCGGCGGCAGATAGTATTGCATTTATTGTAACGATCTGCCTGATAGCAGGAGAAATAAAGAAAATGAAACAGATGGAAACAGAGCAACACTTAAAACAGGCTGCAAAATAGCAGCCTGTTCACATATACGTTTTCTTACTTTATTCATTTTACTTTCATCGGCATCATCACGCATGCTTTAAACTGATCGCAGTCGATCTTTATGTCAAACTCCCCTCCAAGCGCTTTTGCATATGTGCTGACAATTGCCAGCCCCAGTCCATTTCCGTCACTGGAACGCGCCTTATCCCCTCGTGCAAACCGCTCCACGATGTCTTCTTTCGTAAAATCCATCGGATACGCTGATGTATTTGTAATTTCCATGCACAGTTTTTCCGTCAGTTTATCCTCACCGGGTTCTTTCCTGATAATCTTAGTCGTCACAAAGACTCTTGTCCCCTTTGCGGAATATTTCAGGGCATTTTCCATCAGATTCTGGCAGATCCGGTAGAAATAAGAATTGTCGGATACGATCTCCGTGCTCTCTTCTGTCAGACGGGTCACAAACTCCAGTCCGCTGTTCTTGATCTGATCATCCATATCCGCAAAAATCTGTTCGATCATACGGTTCAGTTCAAATTTTTCAGGATGAAGCTCTATGTTCCCGCTGCTCGCTTTTGCAAGGCTGAAGAGGCTGTTGACCATTTCTTTCAGCTTCTCCGCCCGGTCAGATATAACATCCACATAATCCCTGACTGTATCGCTCAACTCTTCTTTCCGGATCAGTTCAAGATACCCCACCATGGATGTCAGCGGCGTCTTCAGGTCATGCGATACATTTGTAATGAGATCTACTCGCAGCTGATCACTTCGGGAGACTTTTTCCAGACTTTTCTTCTCGATCTCAAGGGCAACATCAAGCCTGCGCCGGTTAAGATTCTCCATCTGCTCCATCATATAATCGAGCTGTCTCCTCTGAAATCTCTGCAGTACCGTTTCTGCTAATATAAACTGCAACAGAACAGAAATGATCAGCATATATCCCGATACATAATTGTAATACCAGCCGCCTGTCTGGTAGGCGCCGCCATTCATGAGATATGAGAAGTACCAGACCGATAGCAGGAACGCCGCAGCACCAGCTATCCGTATACATCGTTCCATAAGTCTCCCGTGTTCTTTCCACTGCGCATAACTGTTGTCATCATCCGGCAGCCAATCGCCAAACTTCTTGTTCAGAAGTTCATTTACGCCAAGCCATATACCTGCTCCCAGCAGAAGATTTCCTAATACACCGAAGAATACAGACTCTCCGGTGGGATGCCAGCCGCGGTATGCGATAATGCTGTAGAAGAAGGCGATCCCGCAGGCAGCCGCCAGCACACTTGCCGCGCGCTTATAATAACGCCCGAAAAACTTTACTGCCTTTTCATCAATACCTTTCCATTTTGTATCCAATTCCCCACACCACCTTTACATATCTTGGTTTCTTCGTATCGATCTCAATCTTCTCGCGGATATGGCGGATATGCACCATAACGGTATTTTCAACTGCATACGCTGCTGTCTCCTGCCACACATTTTCATAGATCTGTTCCGCTGAAAAGACCTGGCCCGGATGTTCCATGAGAAGTTCCAGTATCTTATACTCCGTAGCAGTCAGCCGGACCTCCTCGCCTTCAACCTCAATGATGCGCTGTTTCTTATCGAGTACCAGTCCGCCGTTTACAATCCGGTCCGCATCCTCCTTCGGCGCTTCGCCGCCCCATGCCCGGTACCTCCGAAGATGGGCTTTAACACGTGCCATCAGCTCCGCCGGATTATACGGCTTCTCAACATAATCGTCCGCTCCCATGATCAAACCGGATACCTTATCACTCTCTTCCGTCTTTGCCGACAGGATGATGACCGGTATCTTATGCTTCTCCCTCAGTTTCATGAGCGTGGACAGCCCGTTCAGTCTCGGCATCATCACGTCCAGCAGGATCAGATCGATCTTGTTCTGCTCCAGCACGTCAAGGGCCTGCATTCCGTCATAGGCGCCCATCACCTGATATCCTTCATACTTCAGTAATTCACTGATTGAGTAAACAATCTCTTTATTATCGTCCACAACCAGTATTGTCTCTTGTGCCATAACTGCTCCCCCTGTTTTTTTGTTTCTATACTGACTATAAAATGGCAGGCTTAAAAAAACCCGGACGTAAATCTTAAAAAAATCTTATTATCTGTCCTGCAAATTTTCTGATCTGTAAAAATTCCCGGATCAGAACAGGCTGAGCTGTTCATAATCTGTCTTGCACTCCAGCATTTCTTCCGGTTCTCTGTGCAGAAACCGATCTGTCTTCTCGTCATCGAAAAGCCATATCCTGATCTCATCTGTCCGCAGGAGCAGCGGCATACGCTCATGGATCTGTGCCGCCCTGCCTCTTGCTTCCGTCGTCAGGATGACGAATCTTTCCTCTCTCTGGTTACCTGCTGTGCCGGTTGTCCGAACCGCAGAAGGATTTCGTTCACTTTCAAACCAGTTAAAACAGCCTGCCAGAAAAAGTACCGGATCCTCCGTGCTCTCGAAAGCGAATTTTTCCTTTGCACTGTTCCACTCATAGAATCCTTTTGCCGGTATCACACAGCGCCTGTTCAGCACGCTGTCCCGGTAAGTCTTCTTCTGCAGGGCACTCTCCGCCCTGGCATTGATCAGCAGCCCCTGTCCCTGAAAACCCGGGAATCCCCATTGCATCTTCTCTGCTTTGAGATGATCTTCTTCCGCCCGGAGAACAATCGCATATTGGGAAGGGCATATATCCCACGTTCCATTTCGCAGTTCTCTCCACAACCGGGACATGGGCTCCCCTGTTCTGCGTTCAATCTCCCATATCGTATCATCACTCATATAATATCTTCCACACATCTCTTCATGCCTCCCAGCTTAATTTCCAGCAGTACGAAACACACCGCAGACAACATAGTCAGCGATTTTGCTCCCAACACCATAATAATACAATTGGAACAAATATTCACCTGTCACTGCAAACTGCACCTGTTAAAAATGACGAGGGCGTCGCAAGATCATCCGATCAGATGATGGAGCGATACCCTCGTCAGTTTTTTATTCATACGGCTTTGCAAATAGCCCAAACGGATTCAAAACCAATCCGGCTGCTTACTCCGCCGCCATCTGTTTTACCCTTCCCAGCGCTTTTGACACCGCAGGAATAGAAATAATGATCACTGTGATCACGCCCTCAACCAGCAGATAGCTGTAATTATAGAGGATCGGATACAGACTTGCCAGCGCTTTCGGAAAATTGTCCGGCATGTAATCCATCCAGTACAGATAGCCGCCGATGGCATGGAATACACCTCTTGCCAGTACCGCGATTATGTATCCCTTTACCAGGCCATATTTGCTCTTAGCAAAGAAGCCCGCCACGCCAAGTGCCGCAAAGGCAAGGATGTAGTCACAGCACACCTGGAAGAAGGACAGGACGTACGGCTCCTGGATAAACTGGATGATCCCGTAAGCAAGACCGACAAGCACCCCTGTTTTCGGCCCGTACCAGTTTGCGATCAATACGATAAACAGCATGCTGAACAATGTCACGCTGCCGCCCCACGGCATCTCAAACAGCTTGATGTAAGATGTAAGATACGCGAGCGCCAGAGCCGCGGCACAGAATACGAGCTGCTTCGTGCTCATCCTCTTTTTGGAAGAACTCTTTGACGCGAAAAACACCGCTGCCAGGAACAGTGCGATTCCGGCAATGATCGTGACGGCATAGCCTGCTGTCGTCAGGCCGCCTTCAGCATTAACAAGTAATTCAGTCATAATAAAAACCCTCCTGTTCTCAGATTGAAAACAAAAGGGCCTAAAGGCACACATAACATATCCCTACGTTGGCATTATCCAAATCAGGTTATGGGTCGAAGTTTCCAACTTCCTCTCAGCCTGTATTACAAGCTCCCCTTGTCATCAATCTTATGTAATTTCCTCTGACAGTTTCTCTTACTGTCGGACTCTATGGTACACGCGTGATAGAGAATTGTCAAGTCTGCAGCTTCTCCCGACTTTTTACATAATTTCTTAAATAATTCCAAACACATTTTCTTTTTACATATATACTTTATGTTATAGAAAAATGACATTATCAACAGAAAGGACTGATCCCGATGATCGGACTCGGTATCGATACAGGCGGCACCTGCACGGATGCCGTCATTTATGACCTGGCACAGAACACGGTTCTTGCCAGTGCCAAGACACCCACCACAAAAGAAGACTTAAAGACCGGCATACGAAATGTCCTGGACCGTCTTCCGCAGAATCTGCTCAGCTCCTGCCGGACACTCGCCCTCTCCACCACTCTGGCCACAAACGCATGTGTCGAGGGAAAATGGGGAAACGGCAGGCTGATCCTGATCGGACTTGACCGGAATACGTTCGAGTCTTCCTGGCACAAATACGGCATCCCGGCGTCAGAAGACATCTATCTTCTGGAGTGCCATCTCACGCCGACTCTTAACAACTCCACAGAACCGGACTGGGAAGCATTTCGCAGCGATATGACAGAATTTGTAAAAGGCTGTGACTGCGTGAGCATTGTACAGCTTTTTGCAAGGGAATATCACGGACAGCATGAACAGCAGGCCGCTGACATCATCCGGGAAATCGCCGATATACCTGTCATACTGGGGCACAATCTGTTTCCCGACCGGAATATACTCCGCCGGGGCACAGGGGCACTTCTCAACGCCCGCCTCATCCCGGTCATATATGAGTTTCTCGGAGCGGTGCGACATGTCCTTGCAGAGTTCCATCTGGATCTGCCGCTTCTCATCATGCGCAGCGACGGACACCTCATGTCCTCTGATTACACCGCCCTCCATCCGGTAGAAACACTCCTGTGCGGCCCTGCCGCCAGCACAATGGGCGCGCTCTCCATGACAGGCAGGAAGCGCGCGGTCGTAGTCGACATGGGCGGCACTACCACGGATATCTCTATTATCAGAGACGGGGAGCCACTCCGCATCGAAGGCGGTATACAGATCGCAGAATGGAAGACTTTTGTAAAAGGGCTCTATGTAGATACATTCGCACTGGGCGGGGATACGGAAGTTCTGTTCGACTCCTCCGGAACTGCTGTTCTTGGAACTCAGCGGATCCTGCCTCTGGCAATGCTCGGTGCCGTGTATCCATCCGTAAAGAACCAGCTGATGGAACTGGACAAGTACAGCAGTCCTTACCCGGTGCCTGTCCATGAGTTCTTCCTGCTCCTCAAAGAGCCCGGTCCGGATGCCTGTCTGAATGATATAGAGTACAGGATCTGCAGCGTACTTAAGAGCGGGCCTCTCAGCCGTGAAAATCTTGCTGCAGCCATCTCGCGGGATATTTACACAATGAAGACGGAACGTCTGGAACAGGCTGGTTACATCCTCCGCTCCGGCATCACTCCCACGGATATCATGCACATAAAGGGCGACTTTTCCGAATATGACCGCAGCGCCTCCCTGCTCGGTGCAGAATTCATGGCGCGCAGCTTAAGGCTCACAGTGGACGAACTGTGCAAGACCGTGTATACCCTTGTGCAGAAACGACTCTACTGTAATCTGGTCCGCATCCTGTTAGATACAGAATACAACCTGTTCCGCAGCAATATGCCCGACACACAGATCAGCATCCTGATCGAAAAGAGCTTCCAGAGCGCTCTGGAAGGCAGGACGGATTTCTTTTCCGCCGGTTTCTTCTCCGATGCTGTCCTGATCGGGATCGGTGCTCCGGTCCACCTCTTTCTTGAGCCCGTGGCACGCATGCTCCACACTCACGCGGTCATTCCGGAGCACGCTTCTGTTGCAAATGCCGTCGGCGCCGTTGTGGGAAATGTCTCCGCCAGTGTTACCGCACAGATCCGTCCGGATCCGGTGTCTGCCGAGAATTTCCGTGTGATCACGCAGGAAACTTCTGCTGTCTTCACAGATTATGATGAAAGCCTCGCATATGCCAGAGAACAGATTGAGAAAGCTGCGGAAGAGCTGCTGATCCAAAAGGGAGGCAGGCCGCCGTTTTCCACTTCTTTCTCACAGAATAAGCAGGAGGCTCCCGTTGACGGTAGCATGCTCTTTCTTGCAGAATATATCACAGTGACTAAAACAGGGAAAGCCTTCTGACTTTCCCTGTTTTTGACTCTAGCTTATTCAAAATACATATATTCCATATAGAATTCCTGAAATTCTTTGTCATTGGAAAGCTGTACTTCCTTCGACATGTCAGCCAGACAACGCAGCCGTTCCTCCACGTCATTATCTGTCAATGCCTTTACCGTTCCTTTCAGGCAGGTATTTCCCGCCGCCGAGATCTTATCCAGACACTCTCCCGGCAGAAGGCCGATATCCGCCGCTTTGCGCACATCCATCTGGTAGCCGAATCCTCCGGCGATATAGATATGATCTATGTCTTCGTAACCAATGCCGTATTTCGATATCAGCGTCTCCAGACCTGCACGCACAGCCGACTTGGCAAGCTGCAGTTCTCTCACATCTTTCTGATAGAACCGGATACCGCCGTTCTTTTCTGACAGGAGAAGACCGTCCTCAAAGTACGGATCATCCATCAATCCGGTCTCGTCCATAATCTCCTCTTTCTTAAGCTCATACACGGCATCAATGACTCCCGTTCCGCAGATTCCCCGTGGCTCTTCATTGCCGATCGTCTCCAGTTTTACATTTTCTCCGTCGAGCTCGATCTTGCAGATCGCCCCCGGGATACTGCCGGTACCGCATACGATATTTCCGCCCTCAAAGGCCGGTCCCGCGGCTGTCGATGTCACCAGAATGCGGTCTTTGCATCCGATCGCCATCTCGCCGTTGGTACCGAGATCCACCAGAACGCACGGCTTCTCTCTCTTATCGAAATCCAGAGCATACATTCCGGCCGTGATATCTCCGCCCACATAGGTAGATACTCCCGGACAGATCATAATGTCAAAATCCTGCTCCTGCGTCCCGAGGAGCTCCCTGCTCGTTGTATGGGTGAGCGAGATGTCCACCGGTGTAAACGGATATACCCCGAGCGTTTCACAGGAATATCCCATGAGAAGATGGATCATCGTGGAATTGCCTCCGACCACCATGCGGCTGACCGTTTTTTGTCTGCCCTCAGTAAGCCTGTGCAGGCCTGTCAGCAGCTGCTCACAGATGCTCTTCCTGAGTTCTTCTTTCTGTCCTGCATTGGATGCCTCGATCCTGCTGATCACGTCCGCTCCGTACGCCCTCTGCCGATTGATGTCTGTAAACACATCAACCTGCCTGCCCTCCGGGAGCTCCAGAAGCTGCATTGCAATCGTTGTCGTTCCGATATCCACGGCAATGCCATAGGATAAATCTGCCGGATCCCCCTGAATCTGAACAGCTTCTTTTTGTCCTGCGCTTTCATCCCGTGCTCTCCCACATGCCGGATCGTCGTTCGACGGATCTGCCGCGCCCTCATCGGTGAGCACGAAAAAGCCGCTGCTCTCCCGCTCATCTATAATGACTGTACAGGACCTCCCCGGATATGCCCTGCATGCAAGCCTGTATCCTTCCTCCAGTTTTTCTTGCGGGAAGAACCGTCTGTCTTCCTCCGAGGGTTCCACTGCTCCGTATGTAAATCGCACACTGCATTTTCCGCAGGTACCGCGCCCGCCGCACACAGCCGGGATAAAGATGTCATGCTCCTGCAGCGTCTTGAGGAGAGAATCTGTTTTTCTGCCCTTTATGACGGTTTCTTTTTCCCCCGTGACTACTCTTATATTTACAGACGGAAGATTTCTTCTTTTACAGGTAAGATTATTACACTTGCTGCAGTCATGCTCCGGATGATACCGCTTCGTATTGTCATCAAGCAGATAGACATGGCAGACTGTCTTGACCGGATCATACATGAAGCTTTTCTTAATGCCGATTCCCTCTTCACCTGCCTGCGTCACTTCCCATGCTCTCTTCTGGATACTCATAGGAAGGTCCTTGGGCGCCTCGGCTCTTCCTGCAATTCCTCTGCCGTGCTCCCTGCATATAGCCACGACCGTCTCCTGAATCGCATCATCCATCTGGAAGAGATAATCATCCGCGATGGCGTCCACAAGCATTCCGCCGAGATAATCTCCCTGCGCAAACAGGCTGGTGGACCATTCGCCCATCTCTTTACCGATACTGCAGACCCCGAACAGCGCTTCCTCTACCGGTTTACCATCTGCTTCTATACTATATCCTTCCAGACTGCCGAACTCAAGAAGCACTGTCGGCCGGATCTTCTCATATGCCTGCGGCAGCATCTCCTCAAGTTCATCCATGATCTCCTCATACAGGCCGCCCGTCTTATCCCCGTCGAGGAATGCGCAGACATTCTCTGCCGATATCTTAATATCAAAATCTGTTATCTTCATATGTCCGTCTCCCGCTCTTTTCCATGTCAGCCTTCGGGGTGAGAGTCCGGAGGACATTCTCATAGAATAATAAAAACCCTTTTATACCAAAAGAGTTTCCGCTGACATGTCCATTATTCATTATGATAGCCTATCTCCTGCCCAAGATAAAGCTATATTATCAAGTATCCTGACTCGCAGTTCATCCTCCGGACATCCTTCTCACCTTTTCAGGCAATGGTTCTTTCGTCCTTCGTCCCTGCTGACAGTAGGGGCAAGCCTGTACCGGATTCCCACCGGTTTCCTTGTTCCGCACTCAACGGATCAGCCCTGTTTTTTCTCCAGAACTACTTTCTTCGCAACTTCGGCACATGATGCTGCATCCGGCGTATAGTAATCTGCTCCGATCTGCTCACAGAAGCTGTCATTTACCGGAGCTCCGCCGACCATTACGATGTACTTATCACGAAGTCCTCTCTCATTGAGTAGGTCGATACAATCCTGCATCTTCGGCATTGTCGTTGTAAGAAGTGCGGACATACAGATAATATCTGCACCGATCTCCTCTGCCTTGTCAATGTACGCTGACGGCTCCACGTCAACACCCAGGTCACAGATTTCAAATCCTGCACCTTTTAACATCATAACGACCAGATTCTTTCCGATGTCATGAAGGTCACCCTGTACGGTTCCGATAACCGCTTTTCCTACCGGTTCATTTCCGACCTCGACAAGCTTCGGCTCAAGAACTGTAAGACCTGCATTCATTGCCCTTGCTGCAACAAGAACTTCCGGTACGAACACTTCGTTGTTTTTGAATTTCGCACCAATGATCATCATACCGGAGAGAAGTCCTTCGTTCAGGATTTCTTTCGGATCCAGATTCTCATCCAGTGCCTGCTGTACAAGTGTCTTAACGTTTTTTGCTCTTCCCTTCTGAAGATATTCAGAAATTTCCTCGATGAGTCCCATGATTGATGTTACCTTCCTTTCTCCTTTTCTGTGCATTCATTATATATGAGCACCGGTATGTCTTTTTGAAATTATTTCAGATTATTAGTATTTTTTTCTGGTTTTCATGTATATCTACAAATTTATACAAAAATATGCTATGATGGTCATGTAAATTTTTTATAATCAGTTCACCCATCATGAACGGGCGGAACTGATATTTGTTCTATTTAAAGGAGAGATCATCTTGCAGCCTGCATTATATACTATTGTACCGGAACGGACGATCCGCTCCATGGCAGAGACTTTTTATGCATGCATCCATCTGCCGATCCAGATCATCAATGAAGAGGGAAAGATCCTTGTTTCAATCGGCGATACCCCCTCCTTCTGCCGCCTGTTTCAGAGGCACCTGCCCGCTACCGAGACCTGTGAAAAACTGCATGCTTCCGCCAGCAGGAAAGCTGTCTCACTGGGGGAACCGTACATATTTGCCTGCCATGCGGACCTGAATCATATCGTCTTCCCGCTGATCAGCAAACAGACATTCCTTGGTTCGATCCTTGTCGGTCCTTTCCTGATGGATGAGCCGGATTCCATCCTCATCTCCGATGTAGCGAAACGATACCGGATTCCCATGGACGATGCACTTGATCTGTATGATGAAACACGGGAGCTGCCGGTCATTGAACCCGGACATGTGAATCATATCAGCCATCTCCTTTTTTACCTGTTTTCCAGCCTGATCGCCGAAAGCCGGGAGGAACTGCGTCAGAATAACCAGAAGCTCCTTCAGCAGTCCCAGATCAGCGAATCGATCCAGCGTTACAAAGGAGGCAGCATCCGGACGGATTCCTATCCATATGAAAAGGAAAAAGCATTGATCGCCCAGGTCAAACGCGGCGATGTCAGAGAAGCAAACGCCGTGCTCAACGATCTGCTCGGATATGTGCTCTTTTCCCAGGGAAACAGCCTGGATGTAGTCAAATCCCGAGCAATTGAGCTGTGTTCCCTGCTGTCACGGACCGCCATCGAAGGAGGTGCCCCGACAGACAGCATCCTGAAACTGAACAATCACTTCCTTCAGAATCTGCAGCAGATCAACACACTGGATACGCTGTGCTATAAACTTCAGGAAATCGTAGAAACGTTCTCGGAGAGTATGTTTAATTATATACCATCCCGGAACAGCGAGCTCATAAAAAAAGCAATGCTCTACATATCCGAACATTTCAGTAATCCGCTGACACTGGAGGAAGTTGCCGCCTATGTGCATCTGCACCCTTCCTATTTCTCCACTCTTTTCAAGAGCTCGACCGGCTCTTCATTTAAAGAGTATCTGAACATGGTAAGGATAGAGGAAAGTAAACGCCTTCTCTCAAATACCGATTATTCGATCATCGATATCGCGGTGGCTGTCGGCTTTGAAGACCAGAGTTATTTTTCAAAAGTATTTAAGAAATATACCGGTCTCACTCCGAAACAGTTCCGCTAAAAGCAAGTCCGCCAAAATATGTGACTGTGTTTTTCCCGTTGATATACCGGATTCCTGCCTGCCCGGCAAGCTCGCTCACAAGTATCCCGTATCCTTCCAGGGAACCGTGAGCCTGTTCCGGGAATCGGCAGGGAGCATCGGGATACGTACATTCTGTACACATATCACAGCCTTCATTTGACAAAATAAGAAAATCTTTCAGATAATCTCTGATCTGCCGGTCAATATTACGGCATACTATCTTAAATTGTGTCATTCCCTCCTCCATCCCCTCAAAATCAAAGGAATCCTCCAGATCATATTTAACGCTGAACACCGCCATCGTCTCATACTTCCGGATCCGTTCCCGGCACTCTTCCACTGTACCGACCGCCGGCGGACATGCCCATGTCTTCCCGTATTGTCTGCATGTATTGACTTCACACATGCCTCTGACTTCCTGCAGAAAGCGGATATCTCCGGTATCAACGATCCCCCACTGGTATACTCCCGCCGTCTCCAGGATCTTCTGCAGTCTCTCCATGGTAATCTTCATCCTTTCTCACGCCAACTGCCGCCAGACGGACATCCCCCTGGCGGCATAATATAAAAGCTTAGCAGTATAAGTAATCTGGCTTTTTAAGTATATCACATAGCTGATCAGTCATAAAGATTCGGCGCAATATCGTCCTCTTCCATATTTTCTGCATCATACCAGTAGCAGTCTGTCTGTGTATCGGATACTTCTTTACCCTCACATACATCATAGAGCGTCTCTACCGCGATTCTTCCCTGGTCTACCGGTGCCTGTGTAACAGCTCCGAGGAATGTCCCGTCTTTTACGGCTGCCTTCAATGTTGTCCCGGCATCAAATCCGACTGCGATAATGTCTGTTGCAAGTACATTGAGGTTATTATTTGCTGTCAGGATTCCTTCTGCAGTTACCTGGTTAGAACCGAAGATTGCGATCGTGTCTTCTTTGTTCATGATGTTGGAAGCCTCTGTAGCTGAGAGCTCAACTGTCGTCTGTGCCGGTACGGCAACTTCGATGATAATGTCTGCTGAGTCCTCGGCGCCGTTATTCTCAACTCCGCCTACGAACTTCTCATTTCCGATAACTGCTACTGTATAACCGTCAGCTTCTGCCAGTTCTTTGAACTTATTGATGAAGCCCATACCACGGTCGATGATATCAGCCGCTGTTGCATCCTGGTTAACTTCTCCGATCCTTACCGGAGCACCAGCCTCTGCGATCTGGTCTTTGACAGCCTCATACAGATGCTCGCCTGCGATTTCACCTGCTGCAAGGTTATCTGTAGCTACTGTTGCTTTTACAGATCCTTCCGGCGCATCCGGAACTGCTGTTCCGAAGCATACGACCGGCACGCCTGCGTCCATTGCATCCTGAAGTGAATCGATCACTGCGCTTGTATCACATGCTGCAAGAGCAATTCCATCCGGCTCGGAGCTGATCGCACTGTTCAGCATATTGATCTGGTCAGCGATATCCGACTCTGCATTCGGTCCTGTTGTATTTACTGTAACGCCCAGTTCCTCTGCTGCCTCGTCGATACCGAGTTTACAAGCCTGCCAGTATGTTGACTGGAAGCTCTTTACGAGCACTTCAAAATGATATCCGCCGCCTGATGTTTCTTCTTCCGTCGTATCTTCAGATGCTGCCGGCTCAGCTTCGTTGCTGTCTGATCCGCCTCCGCATCCTGCCAGCAGAGATGCTGCCATACATCCGCAAAGTAATACTGATACTAATTTCTTTTTCATATCCTACCTCCTGGTCTGTGTTTCTAAATTGATTCTTCTATAGTAACAGCCCCTGACCAGGCCCGCGCGCCATTGCCCGCCGGGCTGTCATCTATCATATTATTTCGTACATCGGTTTATAGTGTTATTTCCGGGAGTCTGCAACTGCTTGGTACATCGCCAGGATATTGACAGCCGGAACATCCGGCATGATATTATGCTCCTGATTGAATACGAAGCCCCCGCCCGGTGCGAAGATATCGATCATCCTGCGTGTATAATCATACACTTCCTGCGGTGTTGCCCTGTTAAGGATGCTCCTCGTATTGCAGCCGCCGCCCCAGAATGTAATGTCTTTTCCGAACTCCCGTTTCAGTGTTGCCGGATCCATCTGATATGCTGTCGTCTGGACTGGATTGATCACATCATATCCTGCATCGATCAGATCGCCCATGATCGGATAGATCGATCCGCAGGAATGCAGGAATGTCTTCATTTTACTGTGCGTGTGTACATACTCATTCAGTTTGGTATGATACGGTTTGAACAGTTCCTGATACTTCTCTCTCGACATGAACATTCCCGTATCCATACCGAGGTCATCTCCAAAGCGGAGGATATCAACGATATCACCCACGGATTCGCACACATTTTTCAGTGTCTCCAGATGACGGATCATGAGCTGCTCTACCAAAGATTCCACATTCTCCGGATCTGCATATGTATCCATAAGGAAGTTATCCATTCTTCTTAAAAATGTTCCCCACTCGAACAGGTTACATCCGCAGGTAATCATCAGTGCACGGTCTGTCTTCTCGCGGAGCGCGAGTGTACGCTCTCTGAGTTTCTGATAGAAGTTCTCTTCTCCCGCATGATCCCACGGACTGTGCACGAGAGCGCTCCAGAGGACTTTGCCCATCTGGTGGTCAAGGTCTGACCAGTCATCCGGATAATCATCTACATACGGGAAATATGTCTGATCGAAGAATGTTGCCCCTACCGGCATCTTTGCGATCATCGTTCCCTCATCGTCATAGACAACATAGTCACCGTTTTCCAGTTTTTTCGGCTTAAACCACTTCGGATACTGTCCGGTCGATCCGTCTGCCAGTTCTACATCATACCAGTCGTCATCTTTTTCGTTGAACACTCTGCCGATATCAATCACGTCCACACCGAACCGGTCCAGGATCTCGATCTCCGGCTGGACGACCTGCTGCACCACGTCATAGATTCTCGTATGTCCTGTGGTCATTCCCAGTTCTTTCTTCAGGTTGTTATATGCGATCGCCGAGATGCCCGAACTGGGGGTTCCGCCCAGGTCAAGCGGTATATGATCGGGTTCTTTATGGTTGATCGCTGCAAGCACTCTTTCCCTTGGTGTCATTCTGCTTTTCCTCCTTAAATTCCTCATTCCGGATCCATATTTTTCACCTTTCCGGTATTGTAAGTTAATCCAGATGGTAGACCTCCTCCATATCAGCCCACCATTCTCCGTTCTTTGCATCTTCCACAGGCTCCTGGCACGGATCAGTCTCTTTCCACCACTTCTGTGTCATCGGATCATCTGCCATCTTTTTCATATCTGCCTCATAATCATCGCCGGTATACTCAAAATAACTGAACAGATATCCATTCCGGTAATAAATGGAATAGTTCTGTATATTGCACTTTTTGATCATCTCGTTTATCTCCGGCCACGGATCTGCATGAAGTTCTTTATACTTTTCAAGAAATTCCGGCTTTACCTTGATTACTTGTCCGATTCTCTTCATAGATAGGATCTCCTTTCTGTTTCTGTCGTGCGTTCCTTTTGTTGATATTTATTATAGCTTTTCATTTTATGTTTTCAATACGATTTTTTAACTTTTTATCTAAACGTTTAGATATTGACTTTGATTTTATCGCTGTGATATATTAACTCCATAGATAACAGGCTGATCCGATTATTAAAGAAAGGGAATTTTACTATGGCAACTTTAAAAGATGTCGCCAGAGACGCCGGCGTTTCCATCGCTACCGTCTCCTGCTGTCTGAGCGGGAAAAAGACCGTGAAACCTGAGACACGGGCTAAGATCATGGACTCAATTGAAAAACTGAAATATATCCCAAACGCCTCCGCCCGCAACTTAAAAAAGGCGGACTCTAAAAAGATCGGATTTGTCCTGACCGATATTGACAATTCTTACCATGCGGAAATATTCAAGGGCGCGTCCACATACCTTCAGGACAAAGGATATGACATCAATGTTGCATTTTCCAACAATTCCCCGGATATTGAGTGCAAAAAGATCAATGATTTTGTCAGCAGCAATGTCTCCGGACTGCTCCTGATAACCTCACAGCCGGGGAATACGGATTTTTTTGCAGGCAGGATCAAGAACTTTAACATCCCGACCGTATTTATCGAACACAGACCCGAGAATATCGACTTTAGTTTTGTAGGCTTCAACAACTATAAGACGACATTCTTCCTGACGGAAAACCTGCTGAAGAAAAATTACCGAAACATCGCTCTTATAACCGGCCCCCTCATCTACTCCTCCGAGCGTGATGCCGTGGACGGTTACAGTGCCGCCATGCAGAGATACGGTATTGCATCGAGACCTGATCTGATCCAGGCGACGAACATGACAAAGGAAGACGCGTTCAAAGCACTTCTCACCCTTCCTCTTCTGGAGGAGATCGATGCAGTAATAGCCACGTCCGAAAATATCGCTCTGGGGATTGTCGAGGCCTGCCGAATCCGCGGAATCCGGATTCCCGGTGATATACAGATCCTCTCATTCGGAGAAGAATCCTGGCTGCGCGCTTCCGCCGTCCCCGAGATCACCCGGACTTCCCGTACTGCTTTTACTCTTGGCACGGCTGCGGCGGAGCTTCTGATGAAGAACATAGAATCTCCCGTCCTTTTTGAGGAGAAGACACTGATCTTTTCCGATGAGATCATCCACAAGAATCTGCATCTGCCCGTCAAGAGAGAGAGGCAGAATACAGCTTCCGAGCCGCTCGTAAAGAAAGAGCCGCTGAGGATACTCATGGTAGACCTTGCCACTTCCCATGCCGCGGAAATACTCTCCAGAAATTTCACACGGATCACGGACGTTCCTGTCGAGATCGACTATCTGCCCCAGAACCAGATGCTCAAAACTATTCTCGCCGACATGGAAAAACCGGAACCGCGCTATGATATCTATATGTACGATATCCCGTGGCTCGAATACATGGTGCAGAACGGGCTTGTCTCGGATATCACGGAATATGTTGAGAGCGGCAGTTTCAATACAGACGCTTTCTTTCCGCACAATCTGAAGAACTGTATGTATGAAGGACGCTACTGGGGTATTCCCATCGTGGGCGGTTCCCAGATCATGTTCTATCGCAGCGATCTCTTTGAGAACCACGGGATAAGGAAATCCTTCAAGGAACAGTTCGGGATCGAGCTGTCCCCGCCGCGCACCTGGACGGAGTTTAACGGGATTGCTTCTTTCTTCACCCGAAGCTGCAACCCGTCCTCTCCTACCTTGTACGGCACATCCATGGCAGGAGACCAAGACGAGGCATTTGCCCCTGAGATCCTGGTCCGGCTCTGGTCATGCGGCGGAAAATTATGGGACAAATACAACCGGGTATGTCTGGACTCTCCGGAAAACGCACAGGCTCTCAGAAGTATTCTGGAAACACTGAGATACGTGGAGTCATCCCCGCTGGAGACTTCGATCGACAAAACAGTAGAAGACTTCTGTTCCGGCAGAACAGCCATGCTGATCACCTATACGGAATATGCAAACATGATCTCCGAGAGCGTGCACAACAATATCATCGGAAGGGTCGGGTACGAAGCGCTTCCCGGACGCACCCCTGCCAGTGTCGGATGGAATCTGGGGCTCAACCCTTACACCGCCCGGACCACGGAGGCATACTGGTATTTCCAGTGGCTCTGCCGAAAAGACATCAGCATCTATATGACCATACTTGACGGCCAGTCTCCTGCCGTCACCCCATATCAGAGCCATGAGCTCCTGAAGCTCTATCCCTGGCTCGAGCTCACGGAAGAGAGCTTTGATTACTGCCGGAAGAGGGACTGTCCGTACAGCAGGAAATCACTGATCATCCCCCGCAGCCGCATCGAGGCCATCCTGTGCGATGTGGCCAAGAATGTGATCAGCGGTACACTCTCCCTGCCGGATGCGCTGAAAAAAGGGCAGGAGGACATGACTGCACTGTTCAAATCATACGGATATCCGAAACCGCTGCATTTTCTGCCGTAAATACCGGGATAATTTATTAAAGCGAAAAAAGAACCCTGACATATCATCATCAGGGTTCCTTTTTCTCATATTTCTCTCTTATATTTTACTCTTCTTATTTTCCCTCGTAGAACTCTTTCACCGCATCAAAGAATGCCTGAATATTCTCAAGCGGAGTCATCGGCGGGATATCACAGCCGCTGCCAATAACGAAGTTCGGATATTTGCTGCATCTCTCCAGAAGCTCAAGGGTCTCTTTGCGCATCTGCTCCGGTGTTCCGTTGCGGAATGTTCCTGCCGGATCGATATTTCCTGTCACGATGCTCTCCTGCGGAATTGCTTTCAGAGCCTCTTCAATATCTACAGCATTTCCGATGCTGTATGCCCCCGCATTGATCTCGCGGATATTGTCGAGAAGCGGAACCACGCTGCCGCAGTTATGATACAGTACCGCAAAGTTGTCATCTTCCACACTCTCGCGGATTCTCTTTACATACGGCGTAGAGAATTCTTTGATCAGGTTCGGAGAGAGAAGGCCTGCTGCCGGCTCAGCAATCGCGATTCCGTTGGCTCCTGCTTCTTTGAATGCCTGTGCATATTTGATCAGGAACTCTGTCGCTTTCTCCAGAACTGTTTCTACTACCTCAGGATCCTCATATGTCATGATCATGATCTCTGTCATGTCAAGAAGTCTTCCCGCAAGAGAAAACGGTCCGATGATACCTGCCAGGACCGGACGGTCTGTGATCATCTCAGATACTTCTTTGATTCCCTTTACGCACTCGCCGGTACGGCCGGCTCCCACTTCCGGGACTTTCAGCGCCTCAGCCTCGTCCTCGTCGTGTACAAGCGCTGCCGTCACTGTCGGCACCTCATCTTCACTGTAATGTACCGGGCTTCCAAATGCTTCCGCCTCAACAGAGAGATCCATAAGACTGAATGCCGCACCTGTATCGAACTTATCTGCAATTGCTTTCATACATACCGCCTGCAAATGGCCGTCCCTTACCATCTCGTCAACTGTATGTCCTGTAAGCTGTACTCCCGGGAAAGAAAGAATCGGCATTGCCTTTTTCACCGGAGAACTGATATACTCTGCTGCCCACTGTTTCATATTAAATTTCATGGCTGGTTCCTCCTGCAATATTTGATTTAATATGGATTATACCAACTTATCCCGCTTCACTTTGTAATAATTTTAGATTTCCTGTAATTATTACGTCTCTTTTCCTTCCGGGCCCTGATTTTATTGACAGTGTCAAAACAGTCGATTACAATTCTCTATGTAATTAATACCGATATTCTATACTTTATGCTGCTCTGACCGGCAGCGGAATGGAGACCATATGAAAAAAAGAACAATCATTATCTCAGCCGTAATACTGATCATACTCTGTATCGGAGCATTTCTTTTATATCAAAAATTTGCGCCCCGGACTTACAGCGGTGAAAAAAATGTTTCAGTCACAGTCATCCACGGCGACAAAACAGAAAAAACATTTACATACCACACCGATGCGGAATATCTCGGAACAGTCCTTAAAGAAAACGGACTGGTTCAGGGAGAAGATGGTGATTACGGACTTTTTATCACAGAGGCGGACGGTGAACCGGCCGACACCTCGCTCCAGCAGTGGTGGTGTATCACAAAAGGCGGAGAAACAGTTAATACCTCTGCAGACCAGACTCCTGTCCAGGACAATGATAAATTCGAACTCACTTTAAAAGAGGGATACTAATGTCGAAAACAAAGACTCATGAACTGATACTGATGGGCATGCTTACCGGAATCCTTTTTATGGGCCAGATAATTTTGGCCTTTCTCCCCAATGTCGAAATCGTAACTCTGCTTATTCTGCTATACACTTTGATATTCGGCAGAAGAGTGTTCCTTATCATTTACGTTTTCGTACTGATGGAAGGAATTTTTTACGGCTTCGGACTCTGGTGGATAAATTATCTCTATGTCTGGAGTATCCTGGCTGTAGTCGTGCTGTTCTTTAAACAGCAGCGCAGTCCTCTGTTCTGGAGTATAATCACAGGCTTCTTCGGACTTGCTTTTGGCGCGCTCTGCGCGCTGCCGTACTTTTTTATCGGTGGTCCCGCGGCGGCTTTCAGTTACTGGATCACAGGGATTCCCTATGATATCCCTCACTGTATCAGTAACGCAGTCCTCTGCCTTGTCCTTTTCAAGCCTTCTTACTATATCCTGAGCCGGCTGCATATGCGTATTGTGTAGTAACCCCCGTCTTTCAGCTCCTGCCGAAATATTTCTCATACAGACGCCGCACTTCCCCGGTATCCTTAAACTGCTCCTCAGGATCGAGCAGCTTCTTCAGATACCCTTTCTGCCCGTCGGTAAGCGGCAGCTCCTCATACCATGGCCGGTCGCCTTTCCCCTCGTATCCGGAATACAATAAATACAAAATTACATTTGCCACACGCGCGTAATCCAGACTAAATCTGACTGCTTTGCCGTCTGCATACCTGGCAAGTCCAAAGTCCAGTAAAGATATCTTTTCCCCGTCATCCGTTATATTTGCCGGACTTATATCACCGTGCACGACATTTCTGCCGTGCAGATATTCCAGCACCTCAAATATCTGAGAGCCTGTCCGGTATATTTCCGCAGGAGTAAATACCTTCTTTTTTTCAAACAGCCACTGTTCCAGTGTAAGACCTTCCTTATATTCGAGGACAAAATAATACCCTTTCCGGTTATTGATCACTCCCAGAAGCTCCGGGATCGCCGGATGTTTCAGGCCTGAGAGGATCACCGCCTCGTAATGGTTTGCATGCCTGTTCTTTCTCCACATATGCGGACGGAATCTCTTGAGTATCACTTTATTCCCGTCAGGATCAAAGGCCAGAAAGCATACACCGTAGCGCCCTTTCCCTATGCAGGACGCTACGGTGTAATCCCCGATCTTTTTTCTTGTTTTTGCCCGGCGCATCACTGTACTTTACTTCCGCATTCGGAGCAGAATTTTGCTCCCGCCGGCAGCGGCTTTCCGCAGTTCGGGCAGAATACTGCGTTAGATGACATCCTCTCTCCGCAGGAAAGGCAGAACTTTGCTCCCGACGGAACGGATGCTCCGCACTTCGGGCATACTGCCTGACCGGCCGCAGCCGGTGTATTTGGCTGAAACGCGCCCTGACCGCCTGCCGGATTCTGCTGATATCCCTGGTTTGGATGCCCCTGATTCGGGTATCCCTGGTTTGGATACCTCTGATTGGGATAGCCGTATCCACTGTAGCTTCCAGACCCTGAGAAGCTGCCCATTCCCGGTATCATCCCGAACAGCCCCTTCTTTTTGTAATGTCTTCCGCCCATATTGGGGTCAGGATAGCGTCTTCTGCTGCTTGAACCTGAAAAGAATCCACTCATACACTGATATCCTCCTGTCTGGTAGTTGGTTACGGCTAATATAGCGTAACTACCCGGTCCCTGACAAGGGAAGTTAAGAAAATAACAGAATTTTCACAGTTTCTTTACATATGTTGCTGTCCGCTATCCTCTTCTCTTACGTATGATAATAACAGTCGTTGTTCCACCAATAAGAACTGCGGCGGCAAGAGCTGTGATCCAGAGTACAGCCGATGTATCATCACCTGTCTGCACTGTTTTTGAATCTGCAGCGCTATTTCCGGAACTTCCGGTATTCTGCTGTCCGTTTCCTGTCAGCTGGGCATTGCCGTCTGTCTGGCTGCCATTCTGCTGGCCGCCGCTGCCCGGTGTCGGATTCTGTCCGCCTTCGCCCGGATTGCCTCCCTGGCCGGGAGCCGCCTCGCAGACTGCACTGATCTCAATATTTCCTGTCACGGATTCACCTGAAATTATCAGATCTCCGGTTTCAGGATCGTAAGTATAATCAGCTGCTCTGAAGATGCCTCCTGTAGACAATTCCTTTCCTGCTGCTTTTACTGTAATCTGCTCCGGAAGCTGATATCCGTCTGCTGCCACGATCTTTCCCGTATAGTCCTGACCTGCTGTGGCACTTTCCGGGCCCTCGAAGCTTCCGTTCTGAATGGATACTGTAACTTCGTAATTCTCTGGTACCGGCTGTTCTCCTTCTTCTGCAGGAAGGATCTCGGAGCGGTCGCGTACTCTCAGACGGTTGCCCTCCGCGTCATGGGAAACAAAGCCCACAGCACTGATATAAGTTCCATCCTGTACGAACTCTTCCAGAGCCTGTGACGTCTCGTCGGAATATCCGATATAGCCGTCAATGAATACCCGGCAGCTCTCGCCGCTGTCATCCTGGACCGTAATGCTCTCCACAATGCCTCCTGCAAGTGTAAAGTCAACAACCTTTCCTTTCACCCGCACAATTCTTCCGAAATTGGTATCATAGTCATTTGCTTCTTTTGTCGTCACATCTGTGATCACTACGTCCTTACTGCCTTCCAGTACAGTCACGGAAATAGCTGACAGTTGTTTGTCCCCGATGTACTCGCTGACAGATCCGGTCACCTGTACCTGGTCTCCCCGGCGGATATTGCTGTCGTCAATTGGGAATACGTTGATTCCGTTGCCTTCCTCGTCCTGAATGTAGATGGTATTGAAGAATGCATTTCCGCTCTCGGCTGTTCCGTTTGCCACGGTTCCGATCACAGTGAACACTTCTCCGTCCTGACCTGCACGCGCCTCCTGGATGGTGCTGATCTCAGGCTCGACTTTTACATCACTCAGGAGATTCTGTGCCATGATGCCGTTAGCATAAGATACCTGATCTTCTGCTGACACTTCAAAGTTGGAGCAGAATACGGTGCCGCACGCATAGACACGTCCGCTTCCCACAGCTTCTGTAGCCATGGATACAACTTCACCCTTCGGCACAACCGCAGTGGACGCATCGTAGGGTGCGCTGTAGCTCAGTACCGGTTTGTCATGCCCCTGAGCCGGAGCCTTGCTGTTGATGGAGTAGGTCGTATCATGTCCATATACAATCGCTTCACCCTCTCCTACACTGACAGAACATCCGGAGTAGGAACTGTATGTAAGTCCGGATTCCGCTACGCCTTCCAGAATGCTCTGGACTGCCGGGTCTGTGCTGTCATAGTTGAAATCGTCAAAATACAGTCTGTACGGCTGTCCGCCGTTTTCATCCTGATCGATCAGCTCGTCGTCATTGATCCGCATAGTCGATCCCATGCCTTCCAACAGTTTGTTTGCCTGCTCGTAGGATGTATAGGGAAGTCCGCTGTTAGCGTCCTGATAATCTGCCAGACCGCATACTACAACGGTTCCGCCGCCGTTTACATAATCGCTGACTACTCTTACAAACTCATCCTCGAATACGCTGGGCTGAGCCTCTCCGGTATAATCGCTTGTATATTTCAGCGGTGCGGAGATCACGAAGAGAGATACATCCTGCAGCATCTCCGAAGTTACTTCCTCACCCGGCTGTACGATCTTCACCTGGATATTGTCCGAAGTTCCCATATTGATAAAATTGGTCATATTTCCGGAATAGTATCCGTTTACATAATCATTGTAATGAGTTCCGTCTATCAGCACTTTTGTGGCAATGGACGGATCGGAGACGCTCAGCTTGAGCACATCCGTAAAGGTATATTCTTCTCCCCCGATCAGGGCTTTCAGTTCGGCGTTGATATTGAATCCGCCTGCCTGGTCTGCAGTGTACGGGAAAGAATACGTAAAGGAGCCTCTTGCACCGATCACACCGTTATCCCCGATCTGTGATACATCCGCTGTGTGGAACGGCTCTGTCTGTCCTTCCATTGTATATGTCAGGGATTCCACTGTCATATCGTCACTCAGGTTGTTGAAGATCTGACTGGAGATGTTGATATCGTCTCCTTTGATCGGCATAGCCACATCGCTGGATGTATTGGAGATTCCTGCATTTACGCTCTCGCCCGTCCACACCGGCGCGGTCACTGCGATCTGCTTGTCGGCCTGAGTAATTCTCAGATAATAATATCCGTAACCTGTGGAAAGATTATTAAATTCTACTGTCGCGCTGCCGCCTGTAAATGTCTTCTCCGCCAGCGTCTGTCCTCCGTTTACGATGACCTCCACTTTCGTCTCACCGGTAGTGTCCGTCGGGTCGGATATTTCCGCTTTGATATTGATCTCATCCTGCTCGTCAAGGATCGACCCCATTGCATTTCCGTTCAGGGAATACAGGATGGACAGATCGTTGTCCTCTGTAGCGTATACGCGGTAGTTCTTCATCGCGTCGTAAATCGCATCCTCGGAAAGTCCGTCGGAGAGCACAACGCTTCTTGCCGTGTTGGAGTCGCCCCAGTTGCCTTTGTGGTTGTCCTGATTGTTGGTCGGCGCCACATGCCATCCCTTGTCAAGGGCTCTTGTGTAATAGCTGTAGGACGGGAAATATCCCGAGCTTCCAATGGCTCCCTCACCGTTGCCCACTTCGATCAGCGTGATCTGATTGTCTATCACCGGATCATACAGTGCAAAATCCATGAAATCACCGAACGTATCTCCCGGATGGTTGAACTGAGAGATCGTCTCCGGATTCTCATTCAGGGTATTGTAGTAAGCTTCCAGTACTTCATAGTTATCGCCTTTTCTGTAAGGCTCTGCGTTTCTGTTTTCAAATCCTTCGGAATTAAATGTATTGATATGTCCCGGTGCTCCGCCGGACCATGTCATTTCAAATCCGTAGATACCTACGAAATCGCCTTCCTGTGCTGTAATGGCTCTTGCGCCCTCACGTCCCTCTCTCCAGGAAGCATTTACTTCTTCGGCATTCTCGTCGCCCAGATGAGTTGTGCCTGCACTGGGAAGTCCGCTCTGTCCCTCAAAGGAGTTGGAGTGGTCTGTCAGTGCAAGGAAATCAAGGTTCTCTACATTTGCCGCGTGCTCGAACGCCTGCTCCACTGTACCGGTTCCGTCAGAAAGGTTTGTATGCGCATGTAACTGTCCGAAATACAGGCCGTAATCCTCGATCATCATAGGCGCTTTATATGTAAAAGTATAGATCTCACCGGTCTGTGCTTCCGCATCTCCATTCTGGGGAATGTAAGCCAGCGCTTTTACGATGATCGGCTTATCTTTCTCCGGTGTGGCTGCGATTTCCAACGGCTCCGTATAGAGCTGCTCAGCATTTCCCGCCTCCGGATCCGCCGGCTCTGTTCCGTCAGTATTCATTGTGTAATAAATTTCTGCACCGTCCGCAGCTTCCAGACTGATCTTCTGTCCTTCCACCACGCTGGCGCCGCTCTTCGGAGATGCCCCCACCTCAAGGCCTTCTACTGCCGAAGGCTCGTCAGAACCGCCGGGAACATCGGTCACTTTATAGAAGGCCAGCGCGAACATGCCCTCACTGCCCTCTGCGATGTTGTAGTATGCGCTCCAGTTTCCATTGCTGTCATACCACTCCATATATGCATTACGGACCGTATTCTTCACATAATAAAGTCCGTTTCCTGCGTCCTCAAGAACCCATTTGTCGTTTTTCTCACCCAGCGGCATGCTGGAATAACTGTCGCCCATGCCAATACTCTGACCGTCATGAGAAAAGCTGTATGTTCCGTCTCCGTTATCTTTTACAGTCCAGACATCCCTATCTGTATACCCGGAAAGTGTGCCATCGCTGTTTGCTGTCACATCTGTGCCTTTGTTGTAGAAACCGTTGTAGTCAGCGGAAAGGGCTTTGTTATATGCCGGCGCGTAGATCACAACCTGGTCCCCGTCTTCAGGCAGGGTTCCAGCTTCACCGCTGTCGGAAACAGTGTACTGCAGTGTCTGCACCGCGCTGTACACACCGTCCAGTACTGCCACGGCTTTCAGAGTACAGTCTTCCATAATTGCTGGCATATTGTCCGCACTGTAGAGTTCTCTTGCATCGTTTTCTTCATCTGCAGGATCACTTCCGTCCAGTGTGAAATAAATCTGTGCTCCGGATGTGGATGTAGTCAGTGTAACTGCTGTTCCGGAAGCCACATTTCCCGCCTGAGGAGCCGCCTGGGGCGCTGCTACCGCGCCTTCAGATGTACCGCCGGATTCTTCTTTGTACAGTGTGAATTCTGAAGGATATCCATTGGGATTTCCACTTACCGTTGTAGTCTTGTAAGCCCGGAACTTGTTCTGACTGCTTCTGTTGCTTGCCAGGACAACCGTGTCATCTCCCTGACCGCTGAATGTGAACTTTCCGTCAGTGCATTCCCATTTCCACTGATACTCTGTAGCGGAAACACGAATTCCGTTTTCATTCCCCCCCTTTGGTACAAGAAACTTCCCGTCCATATCTTTGATCGTAGCAGTATCTGCCGTAACAGCGATCTCCCAGACAGTCTCATCTGCCGGAGCGGACACCGTATCTCCCAGCGCTGTTCCAAGTTCATCTGCCGGCAGCCATGTGCCGTCAATTTTCTGCGGCGCATATCCGGTATCTGTGACCATGACATAACGGCCCGTGGTAAAATCCTGCTCTTCAGCAATCTTCCCGAAGGAAGTCTCTGCCGCCGAGGCGATCTGAGCCGGCAGCATGGACACAGCCATCAGAGCCGCCATACACAAGGCAGTCAGTCTTGCCCCCATTGCCGCTTTTCCTTTCTTTTTCATCTTCATCCTCCTGTTCTGCAAAATAAATGTGTAGCTGCGGCGCCGTTTTATTTCCGGCGCCATCTATATTAAACTCCCGCTCTTTTCCTGTGCGCCATAAGCCTTGCGCTGATAAAAGCCACGAGAGGAACGGTCAGCAGGATTCCAATAGAGCCTGCCACGCTCTGTACCACTTCCAGAGCAATGGAATCCGTATTGATGAGCTGAAGAAACGGAATATTATAAGTCTGCACCAGAATCAGCATATTGAGAGACGAACCGGCAAAAGCCAAAATCAGTGTATTCGCCATAGTTCCCATGGCATCCTTTCCGATCTGCATACCCGAGCGGAACAAGCTTCCCACAGAAGCATCCGGATTCTGTTCCTTCATTTCCCATACCGATGACGCAATGCCAAGGGCCACATCCATCACTGCACCCAGCGCGGAGATAAGGACACCGCACACAAGAAGGCCGCTGACTTTCAGCCCCTGATCCGCTCCGTACAGAATCAGATTTTCCGCCTCCTGCATATTAAATCCATTCATAGGAGAAAGGGACCCAACCACTGCCGCAGCAATGCCTGACACAAGGACACCGCCGACACAGCCGCAGACTGCACAGAATGTCTTCTTTGAATATCCGTTTAAGAAGATCAGCCCCGCTGCCGCCGCCACAGCCGACACAGCAATGGTTACCGGTATCGCGGGGACGCCACGGAGCAGACAGGGAATCAGGATAAACCAGATACAGCCCAGAGTAAGCAGAAGCCCTGCCAGGGCCCCCATCCCCTTCTTTCCGCCCAGTGCTCCAAGCAGGATAAAGAAAATAAGCAGGAAACCGCCCAGAACAATTCCCCTGTCATAATTAAATACAGAAGCATAGTAGGAGCCGTTTTCATCTGTCATAATCCTCACAATGATCCGGTCTCCCTGCTGGACATCTACATTAAACAATGCACTCATGTAATTCGTCACTGTCATGATCTCGTCTTTGTGATCTCCTGACAGGATCTGTATCTCCAGCTCCTGATCGCCCACGCGCCGGCCTTCTGCATTTTCGAAATCTTCCTGCGCATTATCCGACAGGACCGCCGTCACCTTTGCCGGTGCATAGACCAGTCTTCCGCTGTCTGGTGTTGTTTCATTTTCATTTGCTCTGTTTATCCACATGGCAATCCCTGCAAGTATCGCAAGCACGATCACCACGGGAAGCACCCGTATCACAACATTTAATCGTTTGTTTTTCATTTTTATTTATCTGTCCTTCTATACTTATATTCGGATAAATATTTTAATGTTGTTGTGTTAAATGAGGCCGAAGTATCAGGTAAAGTAAAAATTAAATTTATGATAAAGGATGTTAAATGCAAAAAAAGAGCCGGCAGAGTGATTTTCTTTCCATTACCACTCTGTCAGCTCTTCTGCTCTTGTGTATTTAGTTCTTCCATCTTACGCCGTACCTCTGCCCATTATCTCATTGAACGGTACAGATTGTAGGCGCTTGCGCTTCCGCTCATAAAGAGAAGTCCTGCCGTAATTGTTTCTGCATTCTCTTCGAAATATTTTCTCAGTCTTTCTTTCAGGGAAACTTTTTTTGCATTATTTTCTTTTACTGCATATCTGCTTTTGTTTACTGCAATTGTACTCATTATTTATCTCTCCTTTTCTTGTTGCTGTTTTCTGTCTACGCCTATTATAATAGCTCCTGAAATGCATGCAGAACAGTCTGTTTATTGACCTGTTTTAAGTCGATATTGACTTTTTACTGTCTATCATTTATTCTTTCCATAGATTGGACGACTGGAGGTTATCTGGCATGGAGCATCCATATTACGAAACATTTCAGGAGATAAATGAACTTGGCATCCAACTGGCATATTACACAACGCCCGGCGGTTATCACCCTCTGCACTGGCACGAAGAGATCGAACTGCTGTACCCTCTCAACGGTGAATCCACGATCCAGATCGAAGGGCAGAAATATCAGATTTCGAACAAACATTTTACTGTGATCGATTCTCGTCAGGTACACAGCACATACACCTACAGTGATACATCCATGTTTATCTGTATCCATATCTCAAGAAAATATATGGAAAAGTATCTTCCGGATCTTGATATGTATCAGATACACTGTATTCCGGATAAGCTCACTGATGAACAATTTCCTGAATACCTTTCCATTTGCAAACAGATGGAACAGCTTACCAGACTCTATATCGAGGATGTCTCTGCGTATCTTATGGAAGCTGAAGGGATCATCTTGCAGATTCTGGCACATTTGATCCGTTTTTTCTCTGTCTGGGCTGTATCGAATGACAACTCGACAGATAAACTTACTCTGGAACGTATCAGAAATGTCATTACTTATGTAGAAGAGCATTTCCGGGAGCCGATTTCTCTTCATGACATTGCAGGCCACCTCGGGCTGGGTAAAGAGTATTTCTGCCGTTTCTTCAAAAAAAATATGGGAATATCCTTTCTGCAATATGTAAATGAAGTCCGCGTTTCCCATATCTATCAGGATCTGATCCGGACTGACACACCGGTCAGTGAACTTGCAGAAAAGAACGGCTTCTCCAACCAGAAGCTGTTTAACCGCACTTTTAAAGAAATATATGGCTGTACGCCTTCATCTGTCCGAAAAAGTAAATAAATCTGGAGGTATTTATATTATGAAAATCGTATTTCTTGATGCCGAATCCCTCGGCAGCGACGTTGATTTTTCCGAATTTGAACAACTCGCCGAAACCGTAAAATACCCGCGCACTTCCCCTGAAGAAGTTCCGGAGCGCATTCAAGACGCAGATGTGATCGTAGTAAACAAAGTTCCGGTCAGCGAAGCCACTATCGCATCCGCCCGGAACTTAAAACTGGTCTGTGTCAGTGCGACAGGGACAAACAATCTGGACAAAGAGTATCTTGCGCGGCGCGGGATCGAGTGGCGCAATGCGGCCGGGTATTCCACTGAATCCGTGGCACAGCATACATTTGCCATGCTCTTCTATCTGATGGAAAATTTGAGGTATTATGATGATTATGTCAGAACAGGCGGATACGCAGCTTCCTCTCTCTTTACTCATTTCGGCACTCCCTTCCATGAGCTGGGCAGTGTTACATGGGGAATCCTCGGACTCGGAACAATCGGACGTAGAGTTGCCGATATCGCAAAACTGTTCGGCGCGAAGGTCATCTACTATTCTGCGTCAGGAGCTCCGGCCCAGGAGGGATACCGGCAGGTGGACTTTGACACACTCCTGACCGAATCGGATATCCTCTCCATCCACGCCCCGCTCAATGAATATACAGAAAATCTCATGAACGCCGAAGCATTCCACAAAATGAAGCAGGACGCCATCCTGCTGAATCTGGGCAGGGGACCGATCGTAAATGAAGCAGATCTCACAGAAGCACTTAACTCCGGGGAGATCAGAGCTGCCGGGCTGGACGTGCTCTCTGTTGAGCCTATGACAAAGGATAATCCGCTCTTCGGAGTACAAGATAAAAGCCGGCTCTTCATCACGCCCCATGTTGCGTGGGCAGCGGTTGAGGCACGACAGAGACTGATGAAGATCGTTGCAGCTCATATAAGAGAATTCTTCAGACAGGCATAGCTCTGTCCATCGGAAATAATATCCTCTTTACAAATCCGGTTTTTCTGGTATAATCATACAGGTTAGTTGCATATAACTCATGATAGTTTATTTGAACCGGAGGGTATTATTTTGAACATATTAGAAAAAATACTTGCACTCATATCCGTACTGCTGCTGATTCTCTGTATGCTCGCCCCGCTGAAGCGAGCAGAACCGGCACGGAAACATCCGTGGATCAGGCACGTCACAGGATTTCACGCAGTTTACGGGGTCATCCTGCTCGCCACGGGGCTGGCACACGGCGTCCTCGCGGGGAGCGGGCCCGCAATGATGACCGGAAAGCTCGGATGGATGCTGCTCCTGATCCTTACAGTTCTTACACCGTTGAAGAAGAAAACAAAGCAGGTTGTCTGGCGCAGGATACATATTGCACTCGGAGCAGCAGTATGTGTACTTATGGTCGTGCATATTGTTCAGTCGATTATTATGTAACGTGGCTTTCGCCACATGTGCGCACCGGCTCCGGCCGCATCGAGCAGCGCGTACCTCGATTCCGCTTCGCTCCATCCGCTCTGCGCGCTTTCTCACTAGGCTCGCCGATGCCTCGCCAAGTGTTCAATGTGTCGGTCGTGGCTTTCGCCACATGCACGTACCGGCTCCAGCCGCATCGAGCAACGCGTACCTCGATTCCGCTTCGCTCCATCTCGGTCGTGGCTTTCGCCACATAGAAAAGAAGAAGGAGAGCCATGGGGAAATGCAAGCACTTCCCCATGGCTCTCCTTCTTCTTTTCCGCGTTGCTCAATGCTTAACGTAAAAAACCGCCGACCCCGCGGCTCCAGTGTCCGCAAAATCAGCGATTTCAAGTGCGCGATCAGGGGTTCGAACCCTGGACACCCTGATTAAGAGACATTCACAGAGAAAAACTCGCGGCAAATTTTTCCATATAGGTTCCTCCAAGCCGTTTGCATTTTCAAATAATCTTTTCTCAAAAAATCCGCGACGAAATCCGCGCCCACTCGCTACAAATAAGCCTTTCTTTTCATGGACAACGTTTCTTTCCACCAATCTTTCCTAAAGGTCTGGCACTGGTTGGATTCGAAAATCCCCGATTCCCCGATTTCCCGTCCCCTGAATGCAGAAAATTCTAATGAATTTTCTCTTCGCATTCAGTTTTCCAGGACGGGAAAACGGGTTTTCGGGTCTTTCTCATCCACCGTGCCAGCCAAAAAAGAACAAACTACACAAAACCAGTATGGTAATCAGGTGGTAGCCATCTCCTGTAAAGGGCTGTATTACGCTATTTTCCAATCTTTTCAGATACTGGAAATCCTCATTTTCGCGCCATACTCTATGTCTTTACTCGTTTGAGACCTTTTTGAACAGTCTTTCATCCATCAGATTAGCCACCAGATTTTCATCATCCTTTGCCACATGACTGTATACGGAAAGTGTAATCTTCGGGTCTTGATGTCCTGCTCTCGCCTGAACGATATGTAATGGTACTCCCTGTGACAGTAACCATGAAATAGAACTATGCCGTGTTCCATGCAGTTTTATATGTCGCAGTCCATGCTTCTTTAACGTCTCCGCCCACTTCCTTGTGAAACTCTTCGGAAGAAACGGTTCTCCATCCTGTTTGCATACAACTCTCTGACTGCCTGTGAATCTCCTCCCCTCTCTGAGGCAAATTTGTTTGCAGAGCAACTGCTGACGCTTCAACAGCCGGATTGTCTCGTCACTTACCACCATCTTCCTGTATGAGCCATCTGTCTTGCAGTCTTTCAGCACTGGATGCTTGCTATCCTCGGATTCCACCCATGAATGTTGAATGGTGACAATCTTACTGTCAAAATCAATATCATCAAAACTCAGTCCGAGCAGTTCTCCGCGGCGCATGACACAGTCAAAGAGAAGAGCTACCGGAAGCTCCATGTCTGTTCCCTTTACTGCCTTTTTCAATTCCTGTATTTCTTCCGTTGTGTACACATCGAGATGATTCGTTACAAGGTCTTTGCCTATCTTTACATTTTTGGTCGGATTTGTTTTTATGTATCCCAGTTCACATGCTACGTTCAAAGCTGCTTTGAATATTCGATTAATATGCCGTATTGACTCAGCTTTAAGCGGTTTGTTACTGGCATTAGATTTCTCACGCCATCCATTATAGACTTTCTGGATGGCGGCTTTGGTAAGGTTCTGGAGCTTAATCCTCCCAAACATAGGGATAATGTAACGGTCGATATTAGTCTTGTAATCACGAAATGTCGCCGGACTGTCCTGAACACGTACATAGTCCTCGAGATACTCATTCATAAAGTATTCCACCGTCATGTCGTTTGGAAGCAACAAATCCCCCTGCAGGTATTCAGCCTTTTTGATTGTAAGAAGATTTTCCGCCTCTTCACGGCTGTCTGAATCGCTCTTAAAGCGTACCCTTTTACGCTTGCCTGTAAGCGGATCAGTTCCAAGTTCAAGGATTACATCATAATACTTTACGTTGTCTTTGTTAGGTCTCGGTCGTACCGAGCCTGTAATAGTTCTTTTCTTAGGCATTATAGTTCCTCCGTCAAATACTTATCGGATTCTGCAGCCACCCGGAGCGCAGCGCCACCGCGTTCAAGCGCAGCATGGGCACCGACCGGTTTCAAATGGGTTGATTCCACTAAGTCTCAACTGTTCCATATGCTCTGTATCCGCCGGAACAAACTTTGTTTCCTGCTTCTCGCAATTTCGCAGTCTGAATCTATATCCCGTTGTATACACCGGACTCTCATTCGTTCCCAACTTAAGTTTGCTGACCAAGCGGTCTTTATCCGACACCAGAAGATTCAGTTCCCTCAACCTCGTCAAAACACTTTTGATGTCTGGAAAGCGGTTATCATCCATGATTTTTTCAAAAGTTTCCTGTTTAATATGCAGAATTTTTGTGGATTCAGACCCATCATATAGCGTGGTAAACTTTCCTCTACCGACATACCCATTTTTTCTGTAAATCTGATCGACAGTACTCGGGAGATTTTCTCCAAATTCTTCCGGGTGCGCTGTATAATAAGCAATGAGTATACTATATGCGCGAATACCAATATCATACTCCTGCGGATTGACCAGTACCTGTTCGGCAAAAAATTCACAAATTCTGGATATGTCAAAATCAAAACTGAACACTTCTTCTGCAATCTCTGCTGTTGCAAGGATAATTCCTATCTTCTTTGACATACGATCCAGCAAAACAGAATCTGCATTGTCCTTTTTCTGCTTTTTAAAAACATCTGTCCACCATCTGCATTTTTCAGCAATTTCTTCCTGCGTTTTATCCAGTAGATACCTTGCCATCTCTGGTACAGCCCACCCATAATTTTCTGATACGATTCTTTTGATACGATCGCTCGATTCTGCTGATTTAGTCCACACTTCCGACAACTCCAAGACCCGGACTCTTAGCCCTCCATTATTATCAGCTTGTGCCAACAAACTTGTTTCACTACTGGTAAACACTACTGAGTGAAAACTTACCGATTCCGCCATACCTAAATTCTTCGTCATTCTGGCGCGTTCTTTTCCGTTGGCAATTGAATAGAGAAGCTTTGTCGTATCCTTCCTTTTCAACGTAGAACCTTCGTCGATTCCAATACAGTAGCCCGAAAGCATGCGGTGCATAATGCTGAGTTCAGTATCAAGGAACGTCAACAGCAGGGAATTATCCGTTGTAACAGGCAGTGCGCCTGTACTCACCGCTAAATTGAGAGCTGTTGTTTTCCCAGAGCTACTCAAACCAGTAAGCGTTACCACCATATTTTCTGTCGGGAAGGCTGAATGCACATAATCAAACACAACAGAGGACAATGCCATCACCAAAATGACCTCCATCGGAGAACCCATAACCTCTGTTCTCACCATCTCTTTCCATACATCACAGCTTCCTTTCGGCTCAATTTTGACTTCTCCGACATATGAACCTTTCATCCCGCTTTTGCTTATCAGTGTGTGAGACTTGAAAATCTGTTCTCCATTGAAAGTATCAAAGCCTGTTTTTTTATATTCGTAGGAGACAGGTGCGCTTACCTCAAGATTTTCTATGCAGTTAATCAACACAGGAGCGTCATCTTTCGTAACCTGCGCACCATATTTCACCAATTCCGGCAATTTGTAAACAGTCATCAGCTCTCGTGGCATGTCCACTTCGATTTTCATCCCACTCAAATCCGTTATCAGCAATCGCAATGTTTTTTCGGCAGTTTCAATATTAATCAGGACTTCCTTCACCTCTATTGCCAACCCAACCGGGTTGAAAATTCTTTCGGTGATCTCACCCGATTTATTTTTCTTTATGCTCCAGAAGCCGTAATGACCATTCTGGATTCCAAACCCAGGATGTGGGACAAAACCCATATCCATGCCTAAATCTGTCGAAATGATTCGTGCTTTCATTAGTCCTCACCCCTCCCTTCAGGGGCAAACAGGACTACGGGAACGCCGTCCAGTTCGTCAACTTCTGGCTCGTACCACGTAAAGCTCACATGTTTTTCAAAAGAGAGCTTCTGTACCTCGGTTATTTTGTTCACTGCCTCCGCCGAATAGATCACGTACTTTCTCCCTGATTTTTTCAGTTCGAAATAATTCTTTTCTCCGGGCAGTTTTTTCGCTATAACCAACTTGTCTCCATCAAACCCCATCTGAACAATATGCTTGTCGCCAAGATCGAGGGTTTCCACAAGTTCTGCCGACAGCATGAGCCGTTTCCCGTTCTTCTCCGAACAGATTATTGTAAGCGCGCCTTTTCTTCCTCCTCGCTTCTTATTTTCTTTGTCTGCCACATCCAAGGGCAGGAATGTGTCTAAATTCATTCTTGTTTAGACCTCCTTGCAAATTATTTATCAAGCAAGAATGCGCCTAAAAAACAAAAAAGGATACTACCAACAGACTAAACTAATGCCTGCTGCCAGTATCCCTACTCACTTCGTTCTTTGCCCCTGTTTCATAAGGGGCTTCACAATCCATCGGATTTATGCTCATCAATAATAGATGAGCCTTGTTCTTGCTACTCTACTCGCTGTTTACACCTAGCTTTTATAGTTCAGCATATTCCTTACCAGATACGTGGGCAAGATTCCAAATAAAAAATCTACACCAAGTGTATCGCTTTCGACAGGGAACTTTATTCTTTTTTGATATGTCTAATATACTAATTCAAAATATGGTCTTCGTCAACCATGATTTTTCTATTTCTTTTCTCTCTTTCCTTTCCCTTGTTTTGGAAACTTTACCCTTCTCAAATCCCACGCTCCACTGAACCGTTGCCCGGCAAAGAGTACATGAATATACGAAAGTTTCGAGTATTTCCCTTCCTTATCCACGATTTCATACACCTGTTTTTCAAAGGGCTGTAACAATTCGAGAACTTCTTTTTTGGCTGTCTCCGCTTTCTTATTCCCTATGAATGTACATCCCCAGCTTATCACAATCGCGTCATATGACGACTGTAACAGTTCTTTCAGATATTCCATGTTTCTGTCGTTGTCTGCAATTTCAGAAGGTTTCAGCTTAGTGCATATCCTCGAGAAAAGATTCCAGACTGTTATGTCCGAGTACCCCATCATCCCAAAATTATTAAGCAGGTAATTTGTAGTGCTGTCAAACACCTGAATATTATCACTTGCTGGGTTCATACAAATTACCAGAACTCTTTTACCCTTCACGCCATTATAGGTCAGGTGAAGTTCGTATCTGTTCTCCAATTCTTCATCAAAAACTCCTGTCTTCTCCAAAAGCCCTGTCTGCTTTACTGTATTTTCCATGATTCATCCTCCATTCAAAGTATAATGTATACAGTGTTCAAGAAATCGTGGAACACCTCTGTCTTGTCAAATTGCGCCTCTTCCAGTCCATGTGCCATTCTCACTCTGCACACTTCTGAGAACTCTTCTTTTATACATGTCTCCATCCGTTTCAACCACTGGATACGTTGGTCTGCTCCCATCTCACAGTAGCTCAGATATTCCAAACGAAACTTCCTATCGTTGGCACACACCCATTCTCCAACCTTTTTAAGCACGTCGATATCTGCAGTTGTCGTACTTATCTGTAAATAAGTTTCATCTTCTCCTACTCTTCGGATATATCCTTCTTCATCACGATAATAATTCAGTCTTGTATGTTCTGTATTTCCTCGTTGCTGTGCCTTAACAAGATACTGCCTGTATATGTCCTGCCATGTTTCCGGCTCTCTGAATATGTAGGCAGTTATCTCACCGATCCACTCCCACTCACTTCCGTTATAGTAATCTGGCGGCACATTAATGTCTGACAGATTTAAAAGGTTTTCCTGTTCGTTCCACCATTCCTCTTGTTCTAACCTTTCTGCAAATGTCACTTTCCCACCTCCTCTATCGTCACTATCTCTACTGCATAGTCTGAGGAACATAGATAAAGCCGGAACGTAACTGTTATATCGTCACGTTCCGGCAAGATTATTTTATCCATGTACTCATATTCATCTGAGTAGAGTTTATGATGGGTCAATACTTTTTCAACTTCATTTTGTACTTCGCTCCGACCACCCCATATCACCACTACAAAACCTCCAAGATCAGCCTGTAAATCTCTGTCAGCCCCATATGCTTCATCAAGACATTCAACATCAGCCCTAAGCCGTTTGAACACTTTTTCATCACTCAAAACATCCGGCATTGAGCAGTCATTTTGAAGTTGATTTAATTTTTCTTCATTCGATACAATACTATACATTCTTTTCTGCTCCCCCGCAGCATCGCGATTTCTTTTGCGTATCCGTCCATCTCATTGGGCGTCTCCAGATAAAACGGAAGATCCCTCAGCGCCGGATGATTGATGATCCGGACAAACGCATCCAGCCCCAGAGACCCTTCCCCGATTTTCT
>MHCFR00700__coassemble_407_pt1 | contig 65748 bp, 58 predicted proteins | sample MHCFR00700__metabat2_low_PE_034 | metagenome-assembled genome bin MHCFR00700 | reverse complement strand
CGGCCCTTATGAGGGCCAACCCAAACCACCACTTGAAGTGGTGGTTGTGACTTAGTTGAATGATCAGGCAAAGTATTTGCGTACAATACATGATATGACTCCGGCAGCACATAGTCCGAAGAGTACGTTGTGCATGGAGCCATATACCTCCAGAGCGCCTTTAACTCCGTATACAGCTTCCGGCGCGTCTGGTATAAGCGGGCTGAGCAGGAATGCCAGATAAGAAGCGGCAAATACAAGGATGAATGAAAAAAGCCCTCTTCCGGTATCCTCTTTCCATGAGTCAATGCCATTCCTCACTCTTACTCTTGTCATGGACCAGAGAAGTGAGATCAACTCAAACAGAAGAAAGAGTACTGCCACGCACAGATAGGACAGCAGTGTAATTGACGGCTGCTGTGTGCGGATCATTTCCATAATATCGCCATAGGGGGTACTTGCGCGCCAGAAAGTATAGGTGACATATACTATGATCGCGAGGATCAGGATGGCTGTAAGACTTCTTACTACGGCAGCGGCAAGACGGGAAAGCGTGCGTCCGCCTTTCCGGATCGGAGCGGCCAGTGGAACGCCCCGGCTTTTCTTCCGGCGGGAAGATTTACGTTCTCCTGGTTCCTGCTCTCTGCCAGCAGAACGCTTCTTTCTTCCGGACCTGCGGTCATACTCATCCTCATACTCATCATCGTATTTATCGTATTCATCGTTGGCATAATAGTCGGCATCTGCAGCGGCAAAGTCATCTTCATAAGTCACTTCAAAGTCATCATCAAATATATCGGAAAATTCCTTCTTATCGTTCATGGAATCCCTCTCTTTCTTTAAAAAGTAACAGTTCTTCTCTGTCAATATCGGTCGGCTGAACTGAAAAATCCATATTATGTTAGCGCGTTTTTTATAGATTCTCAAGGCTTACGGACAATTTTTTAAAAAGAATTCATTTTTGTCCTTTCGAAAGGACTATTATTCCGGGACTTACAAAAGTGTAAGACCCGGACTGCAAAATGTAAGCTGTCTGAATGGAAGAATATTTCAGGTTTTTGCTACTATAAATATGCAAAAGGAAATACCATTCATTACAAGTAGCAAGCGAGGAGGTAGGGACAGTGAAAAGAGCTTCAAAAAAATATCCGGGCAGGCTGATCGGCTGGCTTGTGATGATTTTCCTGATCGTTGTGATCGTGCCGGTGGGAGCTGTCATGTTTGTGATATCCGGACTATGGTCAGCGTTAGACCGCATATTGCTTAAATTTAACAGATAATCCCATCTTTTAACATCATTTAAAAAATCTTTGTTAAATCTTAAGATTTGCTTTCCAGATATCTTAAGAACAATAAAGTATGATAAAGTAGTTAAAAGTATCGAATCCTGCACACCGGCCCCGGCGTGCAGAATAGAGATGAGGAGGGTTATCTATGAAATATATTACATTTACAGTACCGTGTTATAACTCTGAAAACTATATGAGACGATGTATAGATTCTTTGCTGACAGGAGGAAGTGATGTTGAGATCATACTTATCAATGACGGATCTACTGACGGGACAGCACGGATCGCAGACGAATACCAGCTTGCATATCCGGACATTGTCCGTGCAGTGCATAAAGAAAACGGCGGGCACGGATCGGGAGTCAATAAAGGATTAGAACTGGCACGGGGAATCTACTATAAAGTGGTGGATTCTGACGACTGGCTGGATCCGGATGCATATAAGAAACTGCTTGCAAGAGTGAAAGACTTCTGTGGCGGCGGCCGTGCAGAGTTCGGAGAGGACCTGCCGGATCTCTTTGTTTGCAACTATGTTTATGATCATCTGGACGAGGGAAAGGCACGGAGCATGGATTATCGAAATGTTTTCCCGGTAGAGGAGATGTGCGGCTGGAATACCATCGGGCACTTCAGACCGTCACAGTATCTGATCATGCATTCATTAATGTTCCGTACAAATATATTGAGAAAGTCAGGAGTAAAGCTTCCGGAGCATACGTTTTACGTAGACAATCTTTTTTCCTATCAGCCTCTTCCTTATGTGGAGCGTATCTTTTATATGAATATCGACCTCTATCACTATTATCTGGGACGGGAGGATCAGTCGGTCAATGAGAAAGTGCTGATGAAGCGGATCGACCAGCAGATCCGTGTTACAGAGTTGGTGGCAGAATGCGTGGATCTGAATGAAGTTAAGAAAAAGTATCCGAAACTTGCTTCCTATATGACACGCAATATTTCAATCATGCTGTCAATCTCGTCTATCCATCTTCTGCTTATAAAGACGGCAGAGGCAGAGCAGAAAAGGCGTGATATGTGGGAGAGAATCAAGGCTCATAACGCTGCACTCTATTACAGGCTGCGATATTCGACTCTGAGCGGATTAACCTATCTGCCGGGCAGGCTGGGGGGCAGACTTACGATAAGCGGATATCGTTTTGCAAGGAAGATTTATCAGTTCCAGTAAGGGATAAAAAGAGTACAGAGTACATATAAACGCGTTTACATGCGGATAAAATGGGAGAAAAAGTATGGCAGAGATTTATATAGCATTTGTGGATACGCCCGGCTTTTTTGCGGGGATCATCCGCAGAGTGATAAGACAGAAATACATTCATGTGGCACTGTCACTGGATCCGTATCTGGAAGAGACTTACAGTATCGGACGCAGGCATCCGTCGATTCCGCTCATTGCAGGATTTGAGAAAGAAGACAAATATAAAATACTCCGGGCATTTCCGGATGCCGATTACATGGTATGCAGTGTGAGGTGCACATCAGAACAGAAGAAGTATATTGAGAAGCAACTGAATAAGGCGATGGAGCAGCGTTTTCATTATCATTATGCGGTCATCGGACTGCCGTTTATTTTGATGAATATTCCATTCTACCAGAAGAATCATTACACCTGTTCCTCCTATCTGGCAAAGCTTTTGGAGGATGCCGGAGTATGTAAGTGGGACAAGCATTTTTCCCTGGTCACGCCTAAAGATTTTTATGAATACGAAGGCAAAAAGAAGATATTTGAAGGCAGCCTGTATGAATTTGCCATAAGAGGAAAGATACACACAGAAAGAAAGCGTATTCCGGCATTTTCGCTCATGCAGCCTGCCTATGCGGGAGCGGCATATATCATTAATTTTCTGAAGCGGGGTGTAAACTTATGAGTATGAAAAAGAGAGCGCTTCAGATCGCTCTGTTTCTGGCTGTTATGCTGCTGACTTTCTATGCATTGTTCAGTGGAAGAGATTTATCTGAAATCGGACGTGCACTTATGGGCATGTCGTTCTGGTATTTGATCCCATCGATTGCGCTGGCAGTATTTTTTGTATGTGCAGAAGGATTTATGATCTGGTATCTGCTCCGGTCCATGAAAGCGCAGAAAGAAGGGTACAAAGCCAGTACGCTTCCAAGATGTATCCAGTATTCATTTATCGGTTTCTTTTATTCAGGTATTACACCATCAGCGACTGGTGGGCAGCCGGTTCAGCTGTATTACATGAATAAAGATGGAAACCGTGGTTCGGACAGTACGGTCGTTCTTATGACGGTGGCAGTGGCTTACAAATTCGTCCTTGTGGTTATGGGACTTGGTATCCTGCTCTTCTGGCTGAATCCGCTGCGGCAGGAGCTGGGAAATTATTTCCCGTTGTATTTATTAGGACTGGCACTCAATGTAATTCTGGTAATCCTTATTCTGGGAGTCATGCTTTTCCCGAAAGTGATCCTGAAGCTGGCGCTTTTGTTTGAGGGATTATTCATCCGGCTTAAGATCTGGAAGCCTTCGGAGAAAAGAGAAGAGAAGATCAATGGGTTTATCGACAGTTACCAGCAGGCGGTAACATGGCTGAAAGACCACAAAGGCAGCCTTCTGGTCGTGATCTTTGTAACATTTCTGCAGAGATGCAGCGTGTTCGTACTGACCTATATGGTCTATCTGGGATTCGGTCTTCAGGGCTCCGGCGCAATGAAAGTGATATTGCTTCAGGCAGCCGTATATATTGCGGTGGATATGCTGCCCCTGCCCGGTGCCCAGGGAATTACGGAGCTTATGTATCAGGCAGTGTTCGTCCATGTGTTTACAGGAGCATACCTGATTCCGTCCATGCTTGTCAGCAGAGGGATAAATTTCTACTTTCTTCTGATCGTAAGTCTGGCGATCGTTCTTATAAACCGGTTTGTATTTGACAGAAGAAAGACAGTAAAGACAGTCAGCGCGTGATGCGGGCTGTTTTTCTGTCCAAAGGAAATAAAAAAAGAGCATTGATCTGATAGAGAGCCATCTGGATGAAAACATGGACCTGCATACGATAGCCGGTGATTTCAATTATTCTAAATATTATCTTCACCGTATGTTTACCGCAGCAGCCGGCATACCGCTGCATGAATATGCAGTCAGACGGAGATTGACGGAAGCTGCGAGAACGCTTGTATCGTCTGATGTACCGGTAATCGAAGCGGCAGCACGATATGGATATGGAACGCAGCAGTCATTTGCGGCGGCGTTTCGCGATATGTATAAGATGACGCCCGGGGAGTGCAGGAAAAGACGGATCTTCTATCCGCTTCAGCATCGGATCAGCTCGCGCTGGCTGTCAGAAGATACAGGAATATATCATGAAAAAGTCAGATACGCAGTGAAGGAAGATATCTCATTCTGTTATGCGTGAAGCTGCCGGCACCAGTGCATCGCAGTCCGATTAATAGTTCGTCTGTCAGTACAATCCGGAAATCCTGCAGGCTGATATTCCAGGAAGTGGGAGAGGGCTTCAGGTATGCGCTTTCCTGTAAAAAACTGAAAAGATTTTTGATTTTTTATGGAATGTTTACGTTCCTTTGTGTGCCCTCGGGATTCATGGCGGGACTGTTCGTAAACCGGGTATACGGTGAAGCCTATTGGTATCTGACTGCGGTGGAAGCAGCGGGATTTGCCGGGATGCTGACGGGCAGTATTTTCATGAGTATACATGGCAGCTTAGCGGAACAGAAGAAAATGCTGTTTTGTGGCTTGCTGATGTTTGGCATTACCGGCGTGACGATGGGGATGGCCAGAAATTTCCTGCTTTATCTTGTCCTGATGATCGGATTCGGAGTGGCGATGACAGTCGTACAGACGCAAGTGACGGCAACTGTACAGAGACTGAGCAGAGAAGATATGCAGGGAAGAACGGTTGGACTCTTGAGCTCCATGTATTATGGCGCCATGCCTCTTGGAATGGCGGTCTTTGGGTCTGTGGCAGACTGGTTCCCTATGCAGGGGATTATGGTTGGGGCGGGGATTGCAGTCATATGCTGCGGTCTGATGCTGATACGGGAATGATAGAATAATGTAATTATCTTGACAAAATACTCCTTACTGATATAATATTACGAATGTAATATAATGGCGCACATAATTAACATGGGGCATAATATGGGAAAAAAGGTTCAAAGGATATTCTTAATTATATTTGCAGCGCTTTTATGCTGCTTTTCTGCCGGATGCAGTCATAAAAACAATGCGACAGAAGAATTGTCCGAAGCAGAAATTTATGAACGAGGATATAATCTTCCGATTGACAGTGCAGAACAGGAAGAGGCGGAGCAGGACTGCGCGGAAATGATGGAGGCGATCCGTGACATCTATGAAGAAGCAGATAAGGGAACTTCTATAAATGCCGTGATTTCGCAGGAGACAGCGATAAAAATGCAGCAGGTTATAGCCGAAAAAGATGTGCCGGCTGCCGTCACTGGATTCGATGTAGATATGATGAACTATGATGCAATGGAAGACTTTCTGGATGAGGCGTCATCAGGAAATCAGTCGGAGATTATCTTATACAGGATACACACGGATGGCACGGTTTCCAGAGAGAAGTTTACGTTTGACGGGGAAGATATGTATTCGCTCTATACAAAAGGCAGGTGGACAGATGATATGGAGCCTGCTTTCAGCGTCAATAGCCGTTCCCGGATGAGTCAGTGGAAGTATACGGAAAAAGGGTGGTTCATTTTCGAATATTGTACCGCGCAGCCGCCGGAACTTACAGAGGTCGTCGATGCATATGAGATGATACGGGTAAAGCCGAAAACGAGTGAATACAGAGAAATGGAAGAAAAATATCTCGATAATATCGGATATCAGGGAAATAACCTTCTGTGTTCCGAATGGTCGGAAGATCAGATTGAGGGATTGGATTTTAACGGCCTGTATGAATACTTTTACATGGAAGAATATGGGAGAGAGATAGATACGGAAAAATGTGCCGGGGGTATCCCGCAGGAAGAGTTTGAAAGCCTGATGACAAAATATCTGCCGGTGACAGCAGAGCAGCTCAGGGAATATGCTTCTTATGATCCTGAAAGCGAAACATATGACTGGGTTATGCTGGGAGTAGGAAATTATGCCCCGAACGCTTTTTGGATCTCTGTGCCTGAAGTGACAGGGATCAGAGAAAATGAGGATGGAAGCGTAACACTGACAGTGGATGTAGTATGCGAGAAAAAGGGAAATGATGACTTTTATACACATGAAGTCACTCTGCGCATTTTGGATGATGGAAAAGCAATGTATCTGTCCAATCACATTTTAGATGACAGACCGGGAATGATCCCGGATTACCAGTACCGGTGTGGGTGACATAGATCCGGGGAACTCAGTAAAACGAGTTTCCCGGTCTTTTCTTACATTTTTGTAAGCTGAAGAATTTTGGAGGCAGAGCGTGGTATAATGATTGCGCAAAGCACAATCCGAAGTGATACGATCGCTTCGCGGTGGAGGGATTATTCTGTATATCGGCAAGGAGGATTCATATGAGCCGGCTGCTTTTATTAGAAGATGACTTGAGCCTGATCGACGGGCTGAAATATTCACTGGAGAAAAATGGGTTTGAGCTGGATGTTGTGCGTTCTGTCAGGGTGGCAAGAGAAAGACTGCGTGAAAGACACGGATATGATCTGCTCCTGTTGGACGTGACGCTGCCGGATGGCACCGGATTCATGATCTGTGATGAAGTGAGGGCGGCAGGGGATATGACGCCGATCATATTCCTGACTGCCGCGGACGAGGAGACGAGTATCATTCGTGGTCTTGACAGTGGCGGAGACGACTATATTACAAAGCCTTTCAAACTGGGAGAACTGTGTTCCAGGATCCGGGCACTCCTCAGAAGGAGCACACTGCAGAGTTCCTCTGATACAGGTGTAATATGCTCCGGCCCGGTTATGATCGACCAGACGGCGGCGAAAGCATATCTGTCAGGAAAGTATCTTGATCTTACCGGTGCGGAATATCGTCTTTTGAGCCTGCTGATCCGGCATGGCGGGCAGGCACTGACCAGAAACTTTATTCTGGATGAGCTGTGGGATGGACAGGGAAATTTCGTGGACGACAATACGTTATCCGTCTATATCCGCCGTCTGAGGGAGAAGATTGAGGAACAGCCTTCACGTCCGGAGCACCTTTTGACCGTGAGGGGGATGGGATACCGCTGGGAGGGTGAGCAATGAAACTGATGTATGATAAAGAAAACCGCATATATCTGATTTTGATCGGACTGTTCTGTCTGGCGCTTGTGGTATCCTGCCTGCTTGTAGGAATCCTGCAAGGCCCGGTTGTAAGGAACAGTCTTTTTGAATGGGAGAAAACGACAGCATCGTCACTTTTGGAGCAGGGAGTGGATGCAGGTACGATAGCTGAGGCATTTCACTCGCAAGTGACTACGACAGAAGGAGAACAACTGATCAGCAGGATCGGTCACACTGAGGAAAATATGTCGCTCCTGTTCCCGGAGGTCAGAATAGCCGTGCTGCGAACAGGTGTAGGATGTCTTACTTTCGGAATGATAATGTCGGCGTTGCTCATCCTGACTTCCGTAATCTTTCTCATGAAACGGGAAAAAACCTATGAAAATGCAGCACAAAAAATCGAACGATATGCTGCAGGCGATTTCAGTGAACGGCTAACTAAGGGAGGAACAGGCGGGCTGGATCATCTTTTTGTAAAAGTGGATCAGCTTGCCACTGCACTGAGAGCGAAGAGTGAAGGGGAGTCAAAAGCAAAGGATTTCCTGAAAGACACGATAACTGATATTTCCCATCAGCTCAAGACACCTCTTGCCGCATTGAATATGTATATAGAGATTATAAATGAGGAACCGGATCATCCGGAGACTGTGAAGAACTTTACAGGTAAAGCTCTCTCCTCACTGGAGCGCATGGAGCGGCTGATTTATCTTCTCCTGAGAGTGATGCGGCTGGATGCCGGAAGCGTTACGTTCACTCCGCAGCCTGTGAACATCAGAGAGCTGGCAAAGACGGCGGCAGCCGATCTGGAAGTAAGGGCGGAGTCTGAGAGAAAACAGATTATATTTGACGGGAACCGGGAGTCTGTGCTGTACTGTGATGCGGAATGGACGGCAGAGGCGCTGTCCAACCTGATCAAAAACGGACTGGATCATACCGGAGCCGGTGGAATCGTAAAAGTATCATGGCAGCGCTCTCCTGCAATGACAAGGATTTGTGTGGAAGATAACGGAAGCGGGATACTGCCGGAAGATATTCACCATATTTTCAAGCGCTTTTATCGCAGTCAAACATCCGAGGATTCTCAGGGAGTCGGTCTCGGCCTGCCTCTTGCCCGGTCGATCATCGAAGGACAGGGCGGAACTTTGTCTGTTGAGAGTATCCCGGGAGAGGGAACTGTATTTACTGCCTCTTTTCTGACGACAGAGAATATTTGGGAGAAGATGACAAAACTGTAAGGAAAAGGCGGGCTCAGATTCATCCTGCTGTAAGGGAGAAATGCTATTCTATAACCAGAAAAGGAGGAGAATAGCCATGGAAATATTAAAAGTAGAACATCTCAGTAAAACATACGGAACAGGAGAGACAAGGGTGGAAGCGTTAAAAGACGTGTCATTTTCTCTCCAAAAAGGAGAATTTGCCGCCGTGGTCGGTGAATCTGGGTCTGGGAAAAGTACGATGCTCAATTGTGTAGGCGGACTGGATACGCCGACTTCCGGGAAGATCTATCTGGACGGTCAGGATCTGTTTGCCATGAAGGAGAGCAGAAGGACAATATTTCGCAGGCAGAATATCGGTTTTGTATTCCAGTCGTTTCAGCTTGTGCCGGAACTTGATGTAGAGCAGAATATTATTTTCCCGCTGCTTTTGGACTATCAGAAGCCGGATCAGAGGAAAGTGGAAGAGGTACTTGAGGTGCTGGGCCTCATGGAGCGCCGGCATCATCTTCCCGGACAGCTCTCCGGCGGACAACAGCAGAGAGTGGCGATAGGACGGGCGCTGATCATGCATCCTATGCTCGTGCTCGCCGACGAACCGACGGGGAATCTTGACTCAAAGAACAGCAGAGATGTGCTGGATCTGCTTATGAAAGCATCCCGTTATTACCAGCAGACAATCCTTATGATCACCCACAACGAACAGCTTGCTTCCGGTGTGGACCGGGTACTCCGGGTACAGGACGGACGGCTGACTGATCTGGGAGGTGTCCGGGAATGAAACATTATCTTGATCTGGTAAAAATATCGGCGAAAAAGAGAAAGAGACAAAGCAGGATGACAAGGATATGCATTGTTCTGGCAGTATTCCTTGTGTCTTCTATCTTCGGCATGGCGGACATGGAGATCCAGAGCCAGATGTATCAGGCAATACAGTCTGACGGCTCCTGGCACGCTGCATTTGCCGGGCTCAATGAAGAAGAGATACAGCTGATCCGGTCGAGAGCAGAGGTGGATACGGCGTCCCGCTATGCAGCAACGAATTACAGGCTGGACGAGGGATATACGATCGGAGGCAAAGAGACAGTAATCTGTGGGTTTGACAAGACCATGGCAGAATTGATGCCTGATGCCAAGATTGATGACGGAGAATTTCCGTCCGGAAGAAATGAAGCGGCAGTGACTAAAAGTGTCCGGACACAGATGAATCTTGAAAAAGGAGATACATTGACACTTCACACTTCTTCCGGAACAGCTCTGGAATTCACGGTCACCGGATTCTGCGATGACACATCCATGCTCACCAGTCAGGACGCGTTCGGGATCTTTGTGAATACGGATACCTATGAAACATATTTCATGGATGACACGCTGGATGAGGATTTCCAGCTTTATGTAAAGTTTTTGCCATTCTGTAACATCCAGAGAACGATCAGCGATATCAGGGAACAGTTTCATCTTGACGAGGCATCGGTCGGACAGAACACAAAAGTGCTGGCTCTGATGTTTCAGACAAACGATCCTTATATGATCCAGTTTTATTTTGTGGCGGCGATTCTTGCAGTTCTTGTATCAGTAGCGGGAATCCTGATGATTTCCAGTAGCTTGAACAGCAATGTGGCCCGGCGGACAAAATTTTTCGGTATGCTCCGGTGTCTCGGTGCAGACCAGAAACAGGTCCGGCGGTTTGTAAGAAGAGAGGCTCTCGGGTGGTGCAAAAGCGCGATTCCGGCAGGACTGATCTTAAGTGTGATTGTTGTATGGGGGCTCTGCGCCATACTGCGTTTTTTAAGCCCTACGTATTTCGCGGGAATGCCTGTGGCCGGTATCAGCTGGATCGGCCTTGCAGCAGGCGCGCTGATAGGCTTTGTTACGGTACTTCTGGCAGCACATTCTCCGGCAAAGAAGGCGTCGGTGGTGTCTCCCCTGACCGCGGTTTCAGGAAACGCCGGCACGGTCAGGGCTGTGAGAAAAGCGGCAAATACCCGGCTCTTCCACATAGAGACTGCATTGGGCATCCATCATGCCGCAGGCAGCCGGAAGAACTTTATTCTTATGGCAGGATCATTTGCGTTTAGCATCATTCTGTTCCTGAGTTTCAGTCCGTCGATCGACTTTATGAACCACGCGCTGAAACCGCTGCAGCCGTCGGCCCCTGATCTCTCCATTGAGGCTGCGGACAATGGCAACAGCATTTCAAGAGAACTTGCCGATACTCTGAAAGAAAATCCGGTAGTAAAAAGAGTGTACGGCAGGAGCTATTACGGTGATATACCGGCAGAAGTTTCCGAAGGATCATTTAGCGCTTATCTTGTCTCCTACGAGGAAGAACAGTTCCGGTGGGCGGAAGATGATCTGATGAACGGCTCTTTTACAGAGGCTGTAAATGGAAACGGAGTGCTGGCGGTCTATATGGATTCGAATCGGAAATTTGATCCGGGAGAACAGATGACTCTGGAGCTGACCGGAGGGAAAGAGAAAGTAGAGATATGCGGAACGCTTTCCGAAAGCATGTTTAATGTGCCGGACGGATCAGTAGTTTTCATCTGTTCAGAGGATTTGTTTACGAAACTGACAGGGATAGACGGGTATTCGGCAGTCGATGTGCAGTTTACTACAGAAGTCACGGACCGGGATGTGGAGGAGGTCCGCGCCTTGGCGGGAGAAGGAGTCTCCGTCGAGGACTACAGGACGGGAAACAGCGAAGTAAGGGGAGCTTATTATTCATTTGCCCTGTTCCTCTATGGATTTCTCGCGGTGATCGCCCTGATCTCCATCTTTAATATTATCAACAGCATTGCAATGAGCGTCTCGGCAAGAATGAACGAATACGGAGCCATGCGTGCAATCGGCATGAGTACAGCCCAGATGGTGCGGATGGTGGCGGCGGAGACTGCATCCTATGTATTCTGGGGAATCGCGGCAGGATGCGCGGCAGGTCTGCCGTTCAATTATAAGATTTACGATATGCTGGTCACGTCCAAATGGGGAGACGGATGGTATTTCCCGACAACAGCGGTGGCTGTGATCATCGGAGTTATGATACTCTCAGCTGTGATGGCTGTGCGTGGGCCGGCAAAACGGATTCATGAGATGTCTATTGTGGATACGATCAGTGCGTTATAAATATAAAAAGAAAAACGTAACATATCATCTCTAAAAATTCTAGAAAAACGTAATATTTTTATTGAATAATCCAGGAAAAATGTTACAATGCTATTATGTACCGGAGGTGGTAATATGTTAAAGCGGACAGTATATGATAAACTGATCAGATGGAAAGAGTCACAGAACAGAAGGGCACTTTGCATTATCGGAGCGAGACAGACAGGAAAAACAACGATCATCAGAGAGTTTGGAAAAAAGAATTATAAGTATTTTGTAGAAATTAATTTTGTGACCGACAAAGATGCGGAAAAAATATTCGATGACAGTCTGGATGCAGATACAATTATCGAAAATCTTACTGCATTTAAAATGCAGAAAATGGAGCCGGGAGAGACGCTGGTATTTCTGGACGAAATTCAGGAGTGCCCGAATGCCCGAAGCGCGATTAAATTTTTAGTAGAGGACGGACGGTTCGATTATATTGAATCAGGTTCGCTTCTGGGAGTCAGACACAGAGAGGTGCGTTCTTATCCGGTCGGATTTGAAGAAATCTGTTATATGTACCCAATGAGTTTTGAAGAGTTTATCATAGCAAACGGGGTTCAGGAGTCTACGCTGGAAATGCTTGACTCCTGCTGTCGGACAGAATCAGAAGTATCACAAAGCGTGCATGATACTATGCTGAAACTTTTCTATACTTATATTGTTGTGGGCGGAATGCCTGCCGCCGTACAGACCTATATTACTACGCATGATATAGGGAAAGTCGTTAATATACAGAGAGAAATTTTAGAATTATACAGACTGGATATATCAAAATATGCAGAGGGAAACGATAAGATCAAGATCCGTGCAATTTTTGACAGCATTCCATCCCAACTGGATGATAAAAACAGAAGGTTTTTCCTGAGTAAAGTTGATAAAAACGGTCGGCAAAACCGATACGAAAATTCATTTTTATGGCTGAGTGATGCCGGAGTGGCATTGCCATCCTATAACGTGACAGAACCGCAGCCGCCATTGCAGCTTAATGAAAAAAGAAATATCTTCAAATTATTTATGAATGATACAGGACTTTTGTGTGCGGCATGCATGAAAAATATTCAATTTGATATTCTTCAGGGAAACGTGGCTGTGAATATGGGCAGTATATTGGAAAATCTGTTTGCACAGGCTATAAAATGTAACGGGTTTTCATTAAATTACTATGAATCAAAAAAATACGGGGAAATTGATTTCGTAGTACAGAATGGTATGATGATAGATTTAATAGAGATAAAATCCGGAAATGATTACACAAAACATCCGGCTCTGGACAATATGATGAAAACAGACAACTGGAGCTTTGGAGAGAAAATTGTGTTTTGTAAAGGTAATATCCGGAAACAGGGAGAGATTTTATATTTACCATGGTATATGATCATGTTTTACAGACCGGATCCTGTGCCGGAAGGATATATATATGAGGTTGATCTGTCAGCGCTAAGATGAAACAGGCAGCCTGTTAAGCTGTGTAACATTGAAATCATGCTTTTTCATGCAAATATGGAAAGCATGATTTTTTGTCTCTGGAAATATTACGTAGGAAAAGTGTAGGAAATTATATGTTATACTCTTTCTATTGCTGGCGAAAGGAGTACTTGACAAAATGGGACAAAGGATTTTGGTTGTGGATGATGAAGAGGGAATCGTTCTCCTTCTGAAAGATTATCTTGAACTTCAGGGATATGAAGTAATTACGGCGGGAGGCGGGATGGAAGCTCTGGAGAAGATTTCCCGGGAGCCGGATTTGATCCTGCTCGATATCAATATGCCGGATATGGACGGACTGAGTGTCTGCAGGAAGATACGCGCACAGGTGGACTGCCCGATCATTTTTCTGTCTGCAAGAGCGGAAGAACAGGACCGGATTACCGGACTGATGCTGGGCGGGGATGACTATATTGTGAAACCGTTCAGCATCGAAGAACTTGGAGCGCGTGTGACGGCTCATTTCCGGAGAGAAGAGAGGGGCAGACGGAGGGAGGCTGTAAAGGCAGAGGGAGACCTGACGATCTATTATGACGAACGAAGCGTCGAGTGCGCATCCCACCGGCTGGAATTAACGAAGACAGAATACGATATCCTGCAGTTTCTCTCTCTGCATCCCGGGCAGGTATTCAGCAAGGAACGTATCTATGAGAGCGTCCGCGGATATGATGCAGGCGGCGACAGTTCCATCGTGGCGGAACACGTCCGCCGGATCAGGAATAAGATCGCGGCGTACTCAGATCAGGAAGTGATAGAGACTGTGTGGGGAGTGGGGTATAAATGGACTGGATCGACGAAAAGATAGACAAGTTAAGGAACAGGATACGGAATCTTTCACTGAAACAGGCGCTGGCTGTCTATTTGCTCCTTGGTATTTTAGCTGCATTTCTTTGCAGTTTTCTTGCGCAGCAGATATGTTTTTGGGCTGAAAACAGAATCTTTGCCCGGTACGGAATGGAATTGCATCAGGACAGGGGCATTGTGAACCTATATTATATGGAACAAAATGCCGCTGTTTGGCGCCTTACAGAGAGCGAACAGGATCAAATCTTTATACTGCAGCTACTCTATAACCTGTCGCCATGGGTCAGTATGGCTGTGTGGATGGTCATTGCGGCAGTACTGTTCTACCGCAGACGAATGAAGGAGCCTTTTGATATCCTGAAAAAAGGCGCGGATGAAATGGGGCAGAAGAATCTGGATTTTCAGATACATTATGACAGTACGGATGAAATGGGGCAGCTCTGCCGAACTTTTGAGCAGATGCGGAGCGCCATAGTTTCTGACAGAGAGGAGCTGTGGCAGAGAATAGAGGATCAAAAAGAGATTAATGCAGCTTTCGCCCATGATCTGCGGACCCCTCTTACAGTCCTCCGGGGATATTCGGAGCTGCTTGGACGGTATGTGCCGGAAGGAAAGATCAGTGAGCAGAAATTAACAGATACCCTTGCGCTGATGACCCGGCAATTGCAGCGGCTGGAGGAATACACAAAGACCATGCGGCATATCCGGAGTTTGGAAGAGATAGAGCCGGTGCGGGAACAGATCCGGTTCCGATATCTAAGTGAGCGTATTCGGGAGATCACAGAGCCGCTGAATGAGGCGGGCAGTGTTGAGATTCGGCTGACAGACCGGCAGGAACAGGAGGATATGAATCTGTGCCTTGATGAATCTCTGTTTCTGGAAGTCTTTGAAAATCTGTTGTCAAATGCCCTGCGCTATGCGGCGCGTCAGGTGCAGATCACGTTGGAGTGGGATGAAAGTTCCGGGTATCTGCGCCTCTATGTCCATGATGACGGACAGGGATTTAACATAGAGGAACTGCATACCGCTTCGGAACCATATTTCCGCGGAGAAAAATCATTGGCAGATGGGCAGGGAAATGAGCAGGAAAAAGAACATTTCGGAATCGGCCTACATATATGCCAAGTGCTGGCGGAAAAACACGCAGGCAGACTGGATCTTGCAAACAGCATGGATGGCGGCGCTTTGGCCAGTGTTTCCTTTTTCTGCAGAAATTCTTAAATCTTCGTAGGGAAAATATAGGATTTTCTGAGTTACAGTAATGATGTCAGGAAAATGACAGTTCAAGAAAGTGACATCAGAAAGGAATGACTACTATGAAGACAGAGATCGTGATAAAAAATCTCAGCAAATCATACGGAAAGAAACAGGCGCTTCGCGGCGTGGACTTACAGATCGAGAAAGGAATGTTCGGACTTCTCGGGAGAAACGGGGCAGGTAAGACAACGCTTATGAAGGTACTTGCCACTCTTCTGGAAAAAGACAGCGGAAAGGTAAAGATCTGCGGGATTCCCGTGGAACACGCCTCGGAAATTCGGAAGATTACGGGATATCTTCCCCAGGAATTTTCCATGTATCCCAATATGAGTGTCTATGAGGCTATGGATTATCTGGGAGTACTGTCCGGACTTGATAAGTCAGCGAGAAAGAAGAGGATACCGATGCTGCTGGAGCGGGTCAATCTACGGGAAAATTCCCGTACAAAAGTGCGCGCTCTGTCAGGCGGTATGAAGCGGAGACTGGGCATCGCCCAGGCAATCCTTCATGATCCGAAGGTGCTGATCGTAGATGAACCCACTGCAGGACTTGACCCGGAAGAGCGTGTCCGGTTCCGCAATCTGTTAAGTGAGATCGCAGAAGACAGGATCGTGATACTTTCCACCCACATTGTCGGAGACGTGGAGGCAGCGTGTGAGGAGATCGCGGTTATGGACGAGGGAAAGATCATTTACAGGGGAACGGTGGAAGAACTGGTGAATCTGGTGGAAGGAAGAGTGTATCGGGCGGAGATCAGCAGAAAGGAGCTTGAGCGGCTGAAATCAGAGTACACAGTGACCAGCATGATCACACTTGGCAATAACGTGATGGTGCGGTTTCTCTCTGAGACAACACCTTTTCAGGGGGCGCAGCACTGTGACGCCGGTGTGGAGGACGCTTATATGTATCTGATGCAGAAGGAGGGGAAGACATATGATCATGACTCTCTTTAAAAAGGAATGTGCTCAGATACTCAAAAGTTTGATCTTCTGGCTGTATGTGGCGTGTCTTGTTCTCTTCTTTAACAGCCAGATGGGAAACTCAACCGTTCTGAATCCGCCGCAGGAAGGGCAGGAGAATTATTATAACTATGGATTTAAAACAGATATCACAGAGCGGGACGTGATGGAGACGGGCGTGGGAACTCTCGCCTATGCCTATTATTACGATCACTATGTGACCTATCCTGTAGGATATGCGAAAAATGTCCGGATAAGCGAAGCGGAGAAACAGGAGATCGCGGATATTATCTATGACCTTACTGGTGTAAAAGCAGATGAGATCGAGGACAATATTGCATCATATTTTCAGGAAAATGATATTCAGACTACCCAGTATAAGGTTCCTCTAAAAGACGGCATATCCTATGAGCAGTTCTTAAAGGATATGGAACAGGTGGCTGATATCCTCGGACCGGGTTCGGATTATACGGAAGACCGGCTATGGTCGAATGTAATGATTCCGGTGGACTATGAGGGCGCAGTGGAAAACTACCGGGCGTTGACGGAGCAGGATAGATTGACTGGCGGGTATGCAAGGCTGTTTTGCGATTATATGGGAATTATCCTCGGGATCCTGCCTGTATTTGTGACAGCCACAAGGATGCTGCGGGATAAGAGAGCACAGATGCAGGAACTGATCTATTCCAGAGGGGCATCATCTGCCGTGGTCATGGAAACACGGTACGCAGCTCTGGTGTTCATGCATATGATCCCGGTGCTGATCCTCTCCCTGCTGCCGACAGTAAGCTGTATCACAGCAGGAATCGAAGGTGTGCAGCTGGATTATCTGGCATGGCTGAAATACGATCTGGGCTGGCTTTTGCCCATGGTTATGATTGTGGTTGCAGTGGGGATGCTGTGCACTGAGCTTACGGAGACTGCTCTTGCTGTACTGGTTCAGGCCGTCTGGTGGTTTATGAGTGTGATGACCGGGGCTTCAGCCATGAATGGCGGGCGTTACGGCTGGAATTTGATACCCAGACATAATACAGAACTCAATTATGAGGGATTTGCCGAAGATTTTCGGCAGCTCGTCATGAACCGTATCCTGTATGCGGTACTGGCACTTGTACTTCTGGCACTGACTATATTTATCTATGAGAAAAAGAGAAAGGGGCATCTGAGACGCCGTGGGAAAATATTTGGAAATCACAAGCGTACAGCTGAAGCATAATGTATGGAAACATTTATTGATCAGCGCAGGGCTTTTGGCAGCATCGCCTCTGATCCTTGGCATCTCGAATCTGGACGCTGCGGAGAGTGCAAAAGTACTGGAGACCTATGTGGCGCTGATCGGCATCATCCTCTTTGTGCCGGTATTCCTTCCGGAACAGAACCGGGATCTGTGGGAACTGGTGAAGGCAAAGTATACGAATATTACATCTGTGTATCTGATCCGTATCGGATTCAGTTTCCTTGAATCGGCGCTTCTTGTCCTTGTCTACATCAGTGTGATGCATTCCGGGAATTGTGAGATGGAGACCGGCAGGTATTTCTTCGGTACAATGGCGGAAATCCTGGCATTCGGAGGACTCGGCATCTTTGCCTATGCAGTCTCCGATAACCTGATCGTGGGATATATGATCCCGCTTGGGTATTATATCGCAGCCACAGGCGCAGGATATAAATATCTGGGGAAGTTGTATCCATTTGGTATGCTGCAGGATTTTACTACGAAATACTGGATCCTTGCCATAGGGATACTGCTGATGGCAGGAGGAATTCTGCTGTTCCGCAGGAAAAGATAGAGAATAAGAGAAGATGATTTTGAATGTCCGGCTGAAATGGCTGGACATTTTTTATGTGATTTTTTGTTTTTTTGTCAACCTGAATCGTTATACTTTATAGATAACGCAAGGAAGAACTGTTACAGACATTGAGAGGATATAATAATTGTTTCACATATTACGGTGGGAAGATCCTGATGATGAGAGGTTCATAGAGGATCTAATCTGCGAGAACTACGAGGATATTTATAAATACTGTTACCGGCTTTTGAAAAATAAGACGCTGGCCGAGGATATTACGCAGGAAGTCTTCTTGAAGTTTACGTGCAGCCTGGAGAGATACCGCGAGTACGGGAAGAGGAAGAACTACCTCTATGTAATAGCATCAAACGCCATAAAAGATTATTTCAAAAGAGCGAGTACGATACATGAAACGGCGACGGAGGAACAGGAAGGACACGGTGAAGGAAAATCCGGCGGAGGCGGAGAGATCGACCGGCTGCTTGACCGGATACAGGTCATGACGGCATTGGATGAACTGGAACCGGAAGAACGGGAAATGATCATCCTGCGTTATTATCAGGATATGCGTCTGAAAGACATTGCCTGTATCATGGACATACCGGTATCTACAGTCAGATACCGGCTGAAACAGACGGAGAGTAAGCTGAGGGATAAACTTGCATGATCGCGGACAGAAAGGAGAAGAAAACAATATGGACAGAAAACTGAAAAAACGTCTGATGGCATTTACGGTTCCACCGTACGACGAAAAGCATCGAAAAGAAACACTTCTGTTGGCAGAACAGATGAAAGAACATCGTCCGGAGTCAAAGATGTCCGGTATACGGTTCTTTTTTGATCAGCTTCGGTTTATCCGGAAAAGGACATGGCTGCTCAAGATCGCGGCAACAACGCTTTTACTGGCTGTTGTCATTGGCCCGGACGCAGGACCGGACAGCTCCCTGCTCCTGCTTGGTTCCGTGTGTATGCCGATTCTATGCCTGATCAATGCCCGCGAGCTGTGGGATCTATGCCAGCCGGGACTTCTGGAGCTGCAGATGACAGTGAGAAACCCGCTGCGTCAGGTACTGCTGATTCGGCTGACGGCTTTTGGGGCGGCGGATCTGGTAATCCTTTTTCTCTCTGCGGCAGTTTTCACGGCATCAGACCGGGCAGAAATATGGCAGGTGCTTTTGTACGGTACAGTACCATATTTTGCCATGTGCGCCGGATGCATGGCAATCCTTAAGAAATGGGAACAGGAAAACGGACTTTTCTTCTGCGGGGTATGGGGCGTGCTGATTGGAGCAGCATTTTTATGTATTGAAAATGCGGGCGGAGAGATATACAGTATGCAGAATGTATGGATATGGGCTGCCGCAGAGGTCATTACCATAGCAGGAATGGTGCGGCAGATGACAGATTTAGTGAAAAAGTCAGGAGGAAATGTAGATGAGATTAACGATGGAACGGCTGTCTAAACAGTTTAAGAACAGGATCGCCGTAGACAATGTGAACGCTGAACTCAGAGAAGGAATCTACGGATTTCTGGGAGCGAACGGAGCGGGGAAGACGACTCTCATGCAGATGATCTGCGGGATTGTCGCTCCGACAAGAGGCGAGGTAAAAGTAGACGGGGAAAATAATGTGGAAATGGGAATGGAATTTCGTGATATGCTCGGATATCTCCCCCAGGAATTCGGCTATACCCCCGGATTTACTGCAAAGGATTTTATGCTTTACATTGCGTCGGTCAAAGGGATCCTGCCGCGCAGGGCAAAGAGAAAGAGCGAGGAACTGTTGGAACTGGTGAACTTAAAAGAGGATATGAACCGGAAGATCCGCACCTTCTCCGGCGGCATGAAGCGCAGGCTCGGCATTGCACAGGCGCTTCTAAATGACCCGAAGATCCTGATCATGGACGAACCTACTGCCGGGCTTGACCCGAAAGAGAGAGCCTATTTCAGAAATGTAATTGCAGAGATGGCGCAGGATAAGATCATAATTATTTCCACCCATATCGTGTCGGATATCGAGTACATTTCAGATCAGGTGCTCATCATGAAGAAAGGAAGATTTCTCCTGCAGGGAACGGCGGAAGAACTGGTCGCGGAAGTGAACGGAATGGTCTGGTCCTGCCGTGTGCCGGCAGGAGACTGGCTCTCTTTTGAGAACCGGCACACGATCGTAAACTCCCGTAATCTCGGAAGTGTGGTGGAAGCGAGGGTGATCAGTCCATTCGCTCCATGTGCAGACTGTGAACAGACAGAACCTACACTTGAAGATCTGTACCTGAAATGTTTTGCCGATGAACAGAGCCCGGATGACCGGGATTTGTCGGATAAGAGTATGAGAGCCGGAAGAAGGGGGAAGAGGTTATGAAGAGAATGATCTGGTATGAATGGAAGCGGATATGGCAGAGCAGGCTTACGCAGTTTGCGGTGATCGGATGTATCTTGTTCCTGTTGTTCTGTACATGGTCGAATATTAGACAGATTCAGACAACAGACAGCGAGGGAAATCAGGTGACCGGCATGGCTGCAGTGAAAGCGCTGAAAGAGACGGAGCGCATTACTCTGGATCAGGAGACAGTGACCGCTATTATGCAGGAATATCTCGATTATACGGAGAATCCCGCCACGTCTTCAGATGATTCGAAGCTTGTGTATCTATCGGAGGAGATGTACCGGACATGGTATCTGCCCAGAATGGAACTTATGAATCAGATCATCTCGGTATATTTTCATAAAGGACAGGAATATGTGGACGACCGTCAGTTATTGGAGGAAAACCTGGGAAGAGATTTCTATGAGGCAAGGAAAGAGCGGGTACAGGAACGGCTTACTTACTATGTGGACCTTGGCAGTGTGACTCCTTCAGAGGCAGACTGGTGGGATGAACAGGATGATGAAGTGGGTGAGTACACATATGGCAATTATAAAGTGTGGGATATTCTGATCAGTAATCTTCCGTGGGTGCTTTTCATCATGATGGTCATATGTGTAGGTATAGCACCTGTATTTGCAGGAGAATATCAGTCGAAATGTGATTCACTCCTTCTGTGCATGAAACACGGGAAACACAGGCTTATTCTTGCAAAGCTGGCGGCATCCACTGTATATGCCAGTGTCTTGTACTGGGGGATCGTGTCTCTATACTCAGCGGTACTTCTCATTTTCGTGGGAAAGGACGGCTGGGATCTCCCCGTGCAGCTTCTTTATTCGGGGATGTCGTCCAGTTATGCCCTCACCACGAGTCAGGCATACTTTCTCGCCCTTCTGATGGGATATGTGATGACACTCGGCCTTGGAGGGCTTGTATTACTCCTGTCAGCTCTGTTTAAAAATCCTTATGTGGTGATCGTGACAGCGTTTTTGTATCTCTGCGTGCCCCTGTTCCTGTCCACGAATTCAGGGGGATACTTGTGGGTACATCTGCTGGCACTGCTGCCGGAAAAAATATCGGAGTTTCATTTTGCATCCTACATTGCATACAGCATAGGGAATATAAAGATGACTCTGCCGACGGCGGCTATGATCGTAAACGGTCTGTGCGCTGTAATATTTTCCGGACTGGCGTATTTGTTCTTCCGCAGGCATCAGGTGAACCGATAATTTGCAGGAATCGGGCGAATCGCTGATTACACTTGACAACTCCTCACAAACTCTGCACAATAGTTCCGTATGGATTTATTTTCTGTATACGGGATATAAATGCAGAGTCTGTGAGGAGATTTTTTATGAATATCATCAATATAGAACATATCAGTAAGATCTACGGAGAAAAAGTTATCTATGAGGACGCGTCTTTCGGTGTCCAGCAGGGAGATAAAATCGGAATCGTGGGCATCAATGGAACAGGAAAGTCCACGCTTCTTCGTATGATTGCCGGCGAGGAAGTGCCGGACGAGGGGCAGATCATAAAGCAGAACGGGCTTAAGATTGCCTATGTGCCGCAGAATCCGGTATTTCCGGACGGGGCGGATATCCGCTCCTATGCATTCTCAAAAGGAGATGGAGAGGACTGGCAGGTGGAGTCCAATCTGATGGAGCTTGGTATTTCTCAGTTTGACCAGAAGATCGAACATCTCTCCGGCGGCCAGAAGAGAAGAGTTGTGCTGGCAAAGACACTGGCAGAGGATTTCGACGTCCTCCTTCTGGATGAGCCCACAAACCATCTGGACGGGGAGATGATCACATGGCTGGAGGAGTATCTGCGATCCTACAGGGGAACTGTCCTTATGGTGACCCACGACCGGTATTTCCTCGACAGAGTGTGCAGCCGGATCCTTGAGATCAGCCGTGGGAAAATGTACGGATATGACGCGGATTATTCGGGATTTCTTGAACTGAAAGCCGCCAGGGAAGAGCTGGAGCTGGCGTCAGAACGGAAACGGCAGAGCGTGCTGCGCATGGAGCTGGAGTGGGCGAAGCGGGGATGCCGTGCAAGAACGACGAAGCAGCGGGCAAGACTGGAACGGCTGGAAGCTCTGAAAAACGGAAAGGCGCCGGTACAGGATCAGACTGTGGAGCTGGGATCCGTGGAGACAAGGATGGGAAAGAAGACCATCGAACTCCACCATATCAGCAAGAGTTACGGGGAAAAGAAGATACTGGAGGATTTCACCTATATTGTCTTGAAAAACCAGAGACTGGGGATTATCGGGCCCAATGGGTGCGGAAAATCTACTTTGATCAAGATGATCGCAGGGCTTGTCGAGCCGGATGCAGGACACATTGAGATTGGTGAGACGATTAAGATCGGATATTTTGCACAGGAAGAGCAGCATATGGACGACAGTCAGCGGGTGATCGACTATGTAAAGGATATTGCAGAGTATATCACCACAACGGATGGAAAGATCAGTGCTTCGGCGCTTCTTGAGAGATTCCTCTTTACGCCGGATATGCAGTATGCACCCATTGGGAAGCTTTCAGGCGGGGAAAAGCGCAGACTCTATCTGTTGGGAGTTCTTGCGGAGAACGCTAACGTACTCCTGTTTGACGAGGCGGGCAATAATCTGGACATTCCGACACTGACAATCCTCGAGGATTACCTCAACTCCTTTAACGGCATCGTGATCACAGTCTCCCATGACAGATATTTTCTGGACAATGTTGTAGACCGCATTTTCGAACTGGATGGAAACGGCCATGCGAAACAATATGAGGGCGGGTATACAGATTATCTGGCTGCAAAGCAGCGCGAACAGGGGAGCGGAACAGCTGCAGAAAAGACAAATAAGACAGGCGGGGCTGCCGGAAGAGAGACAGAAGCAGAAGATCAAAAAAGCAAAAACAGCTCAAAGGACTGGAAACAACACTCCCAGAAGCTGAAATTCACCTATAAAGAACAGCGGGAATATGAGACGATCGACGATGATATCGCTGCGCTGGAGGAAAAGCTGTCTTCCATTGAGCGTCAGATTGAGGCTAATGCGACAAATTCTGTGAAACTGCGGGAACTGCTGGCAGAGCAGGAGGAGACACAGGCGGCTCTTGATGAAAAGACGGAACGGTGGGTATATCTGAATGAACTTGCCGAGAAAATCGCCGAACAGGGTTGACAAAGCAGGATACACTTGGTAATATTATAAAAGACAAAAACAGAGTGCAATCTGTTTTTGAAACGGGAAGGAGAGAAATTGATGAGAAAACAGGTATTTTCATTACTTGTAGACAATAATCCCGGAGTTTTGAGCCGAATCGCAGGATTATTCAGCCGTCGCGGTTACAGTATCGACAGTATCACCGCAGGAATGACGGCAGATCCGAGATTTACCCGTATCACAGTTGTATCGTCAGGAGATGAACTGATCCTTTCTCAGATCGAGAAACAGGTCAGGAAGCTGGAAGACGTGGTTGCGATCAAAGTGCTCAAAGATGAAGAATCTGTATGCCGTGAACTGATCATGGTCAAGCTTCGTGCCGACGCGTCGCAGAGAGGTGAGATTATCTCAGTGGCTGATATTTTCAGGGCGAAGATTGTTGACGTGGAAGAGGATTCCCTGATCGTTGAGCTTACGGGAACACAGAGCAAACTGGAAGCATTCCTGAATCTTCTGAAAGGGTATGAGATACTGGAACTTGCAAGGACCGGTATCACCGGACTTTCCAGAGGAAGCAAGGATGTAGCATATTTTTAAATTATCATTTTAGGAGGAATGCAAAATGGCAGCAAAAATTTATTATCAGGAAGATTGTAACCTTTCCCTTCTGGAAGGAAAAACAATCGCGATCATCGGCTACGGCAGCCAGGGACATGCACATGCACTGAACTTAAAGGAGTCAGGATGCAATGTCATCATCGGTCTGTATGAAGGCAGTAGATCATGGGCAAAAGCAGAGGCTCAGGGATTTGAAGTTTATACATCTGCAGAGGCAGCTAAGAAAGCCGACATCATCATGATCCTGATCAACGATGAAAAACAGGCTGCATTATATAAAAATGATATCGAGCCGAATCTGGAAGAGGGAAATATGCTGATGTTTGCACACGGCTTCAACATCCACTTCGGACAGATCGTACCGCCGAAGAATGTTGATGTTACAATGATCGCACCGAAGGCTCCGGGACATACAGTTAGAAGCGAGTATCAGGCAGGTAAAGGTACTCCTTGTCTGGTAGCTGTTGAGCAGGACTATACAGGAAAAGCGCTTGACAAAGCACTGGCATACGGACTTGCGATCGGCGGAGCAAGAGCAGGTATCCTTGAGACAACATTCAGAACAGAGACAGAGACAGACCTCTTTGGTGAGCAGGCAGTCCTGTGCGGCGGTGTTTGTGCGCTGATGCAGGCAGGATTTGAGACTCTGGTTGAAGCAGGATATGATCCGAGAAATGCATACTTTGAGTGTATCCATGAGATGAAGCTGATCGTAGACCTGATCTACCAGTCAGGATTTGCAGGAATGAGATATTCTATCTCCAATACTGCAGAGTATGGCGACTACATAACAGGACCGAAGATCATCACAGAGGATACAAAGAAAGCGATGAAGAAGATCCTTTCCGATATCCAGGATGGTACTTTTGCAAAAGACTTCCTGCTTGACATGTCAGAGGCAGGCGGACAGGCTCACTTCCGTGCAATGAGAAAACTGGCTGCCGAGCATCCGTCAGAGAAGATCGGTGAGGAGATCAGAAAGCTCTATAGCTGGAGCGACGAGGATAAACTTATCAATAACTAATACTTGATCATACAATAGGTAAGCGGCGGGACGCCCGGCAGAGATCTGCCGGGCGTTTCGTCATAGCAATAGCCGGAAGAGAGGAGAGGTCCTTTTGAAGGGGGAAAAGAATACGGCTGTACAGACCGGCCGGAGGGAAGAAGAGAAAACGTCGAATGATAATGACTTCAGCAGGGGCAGCATAGTAGGCCATATACTAAGTCTCGCCGTTCCTATGACTCTGGCACAGCTTATCAATGTCTTGTACAGTGTAGTGGATCGTATTTATATCGGACATCTGCCGCATGCATCCGCAGAAGCACTGACCGGAATCGGATTATGTCTTCCGATCATTACGATCATATCGGCTTTTGCCAATCTGTTTGGAATGGGAGGTGCACCGCTGTGTTCCATCGCCCGGGGAGGGCACGAAGAGAAGCGGGCGCAGAAAGTGATGGGAAACTCATTTTCCATGCTGCTGCTTACAGGTGCAGTGCTCATGATCCTCTGCTTTGCACTGAAAAGACCGATTTTATATCTGTTCGGAGCAAGCGAGGCGACTTACGGATATGCGGACGATTATATTACGATCTATCTGCTGGGGACGGTTTCCGTTATGGTAAGCCTCGGTATGAATAATTTTATCAATGCACAGGGATTCGGAAAAATGGGGATGCTGACCGTACTGCTGGGAGCAGTCATGAACATTATCCTGGACCCGGTCCTGATCTTCGGACTTGGTATGGGAGTAAGAGGTGCTGCCATAGCTACCGTGATATCCCAGGGCGCTTCTGCTTTGTGGGTATTCGTTTTCCTGACCGGAAAAAAAGCCCTTTTCCGGCTTACCCCGGAATCAATGAAGCTGAAAGCATCGCTGGTAAAAGATATCACTTTTTTGGGAACGTCCGGGTTTGTAATGTCTGTCACGAATGGTACGGTTCAGATCGTGTGCAATGCAGTGCTTGCCCGGTACGGCGGGGACCTTTATGTGGGGATCATGACGGTGATCAATTCCGTGCGGGAGATCGCAACCCTGCCTCTGAACGGGCTTACATCCGGAGCGCAGCCGGTTATGGGGTATAACTATGGAGCGGGATGCTATAAAAGAGTCAAGTCTTCGATCAAATTTATTACGGTGGTAGGAGTTGTATTCTCCCTGCTCCTGTGGGCAGTCGTATTTCTGGAGCCGAGATTTTTCCTGCACCTGTTTACAAGCGAACAGAAACTGATCGAAAAAGGTATCCCGGCACTGCAGATCTATTTCTGCGGAATCTTTATGATGGCGCTCCAGTTTGTGGGGCAGTCTACTAACGTAGCATTAAACCGCCCGAAGCAGGCTGTATTTTTCTCTCTGTTCCGAAAAGTGATCATCGTGGTGCCGCTGACTATATTGCTGCCGATGATCGGAGGTCTGGGAACGGACGGCGTGTTCTGGGCAGAACCGGTGTCGAATGTGATCGGCGGTACGGCCTGCTTTGTGACGATGCTCGTTACGGTATGGCCGGCGCTGAAGGAGAAGGGAGCGGACAGTTCAGATGGACCATCCGCAAAGACACGCTGATGTACTGATTCAAAAAGAATACAAAAAAGGCATCCGCCTGACGGTGCGGATGCCTTTACTAATCTCTCTATGTTAATTAAGCAATGCTGTTTACAGCTTTTGACAGACGGGAGATCTTTCTGGAAACAGTCTTTTTGTGATAAACACCTTTGCTTCCTGCTTTGGAAATCTCCACGATCGCTGCGTGCAGAGCAGTCTTAGCAGCCTCTGCGTCTTTAGCAGCAACTGCAGCGTCAACTTTCTTGACAGCAGTCTTAACTTTAGACTTGATTGCTTTATTTCTTGCAGCCTTTGTCTCGTTTACTAAAATTCTTTTCTTAGCAGACTTAATGTTAGCCAATCTGTACACCTCCATATACAACATGAAATTTCAAATGTAGATCATGTGTTCCAGCAGATTCGGACACGGACGCTCCGCTGAAACATACTCATTTATTTTATGCTAACAGGAATGGCTTGTCAATACATATTTTGAGAAATATTGAGAAATATAGTAATAGTTCAGCCGTGTAAGCCTGACAGTACGGCTTCAGGAATATCGCATACTGAACGGTTTGTTAAACAGCAACAACAGGAGTAACAAAAAGTGAGGACGGACTATGTTGAGAAATTACAGCGTGAGGACAGACCTTGCATTGGAGGAAAAAGAAAGATTTGAATCGGATGATGTAGAAATCCAGGGAGTCGTGCTCGAAGAAGATTATGACGAGGAGCAGGAGCTCCGTGTGACCCGTGTGGAGATCCGGACAGAAAACGGAGCAAAAGCAATGGGAAAGCCGACAGGCACATATCTTACACTGGAGACTCCGAATCTGGCACTTCCCGACGATGAGAGCCACATGAATATTGCAGCCAGATTATGTGAGTATATCAGAGAATTGGTGAGAAAGAATGCACGAGGAAAAGAAAAAGATCTTTCAGTGCTGGTCGTAGGACTCGGAAACCGGGAAGTGACACCGGATGCACTGGGACCTTATGTGGCGGATCATCTCTCCGTGACAAGGCATATTGTGAAAGAATATGGTAAATATGCCATGGGACTGGAACACGCAAATATGATAAGTGCCATAGTGCCGGGAGTTATGGGACAGACGGGAATGGAAAGCACAGAGATTGTCCGGGGGATCGTAAAAGAGACACATCCGGATATGGTGATCGCTGTCGATGCATTGGCGGCACGCAACAGTAAGCGTCTGAACCGGACAGTGCAGATCGCAGACACCGGAATCCATCCGGGATCCGGCATAGGCAATAACCGGACCGGACTGACCGAAGAGTCGCTGGGAGTTCCTGTCATCGGCATCGGGGTACCCACAGTGGTAGACGCTGCCACGATCGTAAATGATACGATGGAAAATTTTATCGCAGCACTGGAGTCATCAGACTCGTTAAAAGGCGTGGGGGAAGTTCTCAGATCCTATAATGCAGGAGAAAAGTATGAGTTTGTAAAAGAACTGATCGCTCCCCATCTGAACGGGATGTTTGTGACACCAAAAGACGTAGATGAAATGATCCATCAGATCAGTCATACGATCTCTGAAGCTCTTAACATGCTGTTTGCGGGCGGAGAAGAGGAAATGGCATGACCAGTCAGTCATATCGGCTTTGACAGAGGCATACAATTTCAGGAGAACAAAAAGGAGAATGCTGCCGTACAATGAAGAGGACAGCCCGGAGAAATTTAAGACAGGCAATAACGGCAGCATCTGCCGCTATTTTCACCGCATTTTTAATATATACCGCTTTTTCAGAAGACGGAAGTGACTGGAAATACCACATTCAGAAGCGCATACTTCTCCAGGCACAGCAGATGTATCTTCCGGCCTTAAGCTGGGTCAACCGCGCGCCGGAGAAAGGGATCGATGAATGGATCAGGGAGAAAGCACTTACATGGATCCCGCTTATAAGTTATACAGAGGATCACCCTGTATATGACGCTTCAATAGAGGATGAGGAAACACTTGCCAGGATCCTGGAAGCGCAGGCTAATGATGAGAATGTTGTGGATGAGAACGGAAACCTGATCGGAGAACCGGATGAATCCGAAACAGATGCTGCTGCAGCAGCGCCTTCAGTAGACACGTCGATAGAGAAACTCAGAGATTTCGAGTACCTGCTGGGTAATTTTTATACTGTTGACAGTTCTACTATGATCGATTCAGACTTATTAAATGCAGATGACCTGCTTGGCCGCAGTATGAAGATAGATACCGGAACAGATGGTCCGAAAGTGCTGATCTATCACACCCATTCCCAGGAAGAATTTGCCGATTCCACGCCCGGCGATACATCCACCAGTATAGTAGGTGTGGGAGAGTACCTGACACAGCTCCTGAACGAGAAAGGAATCGAGACGATCCATGATATGGGTGTCTATGATATTATCAATGGCAAGCTGGACCGGAGTAATGCATATGAATATGCAGGAGAAGCAGTGGAGAAGGTTCTGGCAGAAAACCCGACGATTGAAGTGGTGATCGATCTGCACAGGGACGGAGTCGCGGAAGGAACCCATCTGGTCACAGAGATCAATGGAAAACCAACGGCAAAGATCATGTTTTTCAACGGACTGAGCCGGTCCCGTACGAATGGAAATATTGATTATCTGCCGAATCCGTACATACAGGACAATCTTGCGTTCTCCCTGCAGATGCAGATTGACGCAGAAAACAAGTATCCGGGCTTTGTTCGCCACATTTATCTGAGGGCCTACCGATATAATCTGCACCTTATGCCAAAGTCTCTGCTCGTTGAGGCCGGAGCGCAGACAAACACTGTGGAAGAGATGATGAATGCCATGGAAGTGCTCTCCGAAATGCTGGAAGATGTGCTTGTCGGAGAATAACTGACAGCACGTAACAGTTCAGCGGAGCTGTTATTAATGCTTGAAAACCATAAGGACTGGTGATATATTATGTAATGGATTGTCCTGCGCTCATGCAGGATACGGCGAAGTATGATGCTTTTGCACCCGGCATTTAAGAGCCGGCATGTGGGTGCACAGGCATAAAGAAGGAGAAGGTAAATGGCAGGTAAGAATACATATGATGCGGGCAGCATAGCTGTACTGGAAGGTCTTGAGGCTGTCCGCAAGCGTCCGGGAATGTATATCGGAAGTGTCTCCACAAAAGGTCTGAACCACCTGATCTATGAGATCGTGGACAATGCTGTGGACGAGCATCTTGCGGGTTTTTGTACAGAAATACATGTTACACTGGAAAAAGACGGATCGGCTACTGTGTCAGACAATGGGCGCGGTGTTCCGGTGGATATGCATGAAAAAGGAGTTTCAGCAGCCCGCCTCGTATATACGACACTTCATGCCGGGGGAAAATTTGACGATTCTGCATATAAGACCAGCGGCGGCCTCCACGGTGTAGGCTCCTCTGTTGTAAATGCTCTTTCAACATATATGGATGTAAAGATCAGCAAGGACGGTTATATCCACCATGACCGGTATGAGAAGGGCGTGCCTGTGATCGACCTGGAAGACGGCCTGCTGCCCAAGATCGGCAAGACGAAAAAGACAGGAACAACAGTGAATTTCCTGCCGGATGATACGATCTTTGAAAAGACAAGATTTCGGGCTGAGGAAGTCAAGAGCAGGCTTCATGAGACGGCCTACTTAAATCCTGAACTTAAGATCATCTTTGATGATAAGCGGCTGGAAGAGCCGGAACATATCGAATATCACGAACCGGAAGGAATCATCGGATTTATCAGGGATTTAAATAAGAAGAAAGAAGTACTCCATGATCCGGTCTATTTTAAAGGAAGTGCGGACGGGATCGAGGTGGAAGTGGCGCTTCAGTATGTAAATGAATTCCACGAAAACGTACTTGGATTCTGTAACAATATTTACAATTCAGAGGGCGGGACCCATCTGACCGGATTTAAGACTACATTTACTACGGTCATGAACCAGTATGCAAGAGAGCTGGGAATCCTGAAAGAAAAGGATGCCAACTTTACCGGGGCGGATATCAGAAACGGAATGACGGCGATCGTGTCCATCAAGCATCCGGACCCAAGGTTTGAAGGGCAGACAAAGACAAAGCTGGACAACCCGGACGCGGCGAAGGCTGTGAGCAAAGTGACGGGCGAAGAGATCGTCCGCTATTTTGACCGGAATCTGGACACACTGAAATCAGTGCTCTCCAGCGCCGAGAAAGCGGCGAAGATCCGGAAGACAGAAGAAAAAGCGAAGACAAACCTCCTTACGAAACAGAAATATTCCTTTGACAGCAACGGGAAACTGGCAAACTGTGAGAGCAGGGACCCGAAAAAATGTGAGATCTTTATCGTAGAGGGAGATTCCGCCGGCGGCTCGGCCAAAACTGCCAGAGACCGTAACTTTCAGGCAATCCTTCCGATCAGAGGCAAAATCCTGAATGTGGAGAAAGCAAGTATTGATAAGATCCTTGCAAACGCCGAGATCAAGACGATGATCAACGCATTCGGGTGCGGATTCTCGGAAGGATACGGCAACGACTTTGATATCTCAAAACTCCGCTATGACAAGATCATCATTATGGCAGATGCGGATGTGGACGGCGCACATATATCCACATTGCTCTTGACACTGTTCTACCGGTTCATGCCGGAATTGATCTATGAGGGGCATGTGTATATTGCCATGCCGCCGCTTTACAAGGCGATGCCGAAGAACGGAGAGGAAGAATATCTCTACGATGACAAGGCATTGGAAAAGTACAGAAAGACGCACAACGGGCCGTTTACGCTGCAACGCTATAAAGGTCTGGGCGAGATGGATGCAGAACAGCTCTGGGAGACCACGCTTGATCCTGAGAGACGACTGCTCAAGCTGGTCGAGATCGAGGATGCCAGGATGGCATCAAGTGTGACGGAGATGCTCATGGGAACAGAAGTGCCGCCGCGTCGTGCATTTATCTATGAGAATGCAACAGATGCGGAACTGGATATCTGATAAAATACAAGGAGAATGAACATGAACAGTGAATCACAGATCATAAGGACAGAATATTCTGATCTTATGAAAAAGTCATATATAGATTATGCCATGAGCGTTATCATTGCCCGTGCACTTCCGGATGTGCGGGACGGGCTCAAGCCGGTACAGCGGCGTACGCTCTATGATATGTATGAACTGGGGATACGCTATGATAAGCCGTACAGAAAATGTGCCCGTATTGTAGGAGATACGATGGGTAAATATCATCCTCACGGTGACAGCTCGATCTACGAGGCACTGGTCGTTATGGCACAGGAGTTTAAGAAGGGGCAGATCCTTGTGGATGGTCACGGGAATTTCGGTTCCATCGAGGGAGACGGAGCTGCTGCCATGCGATATACAGAGGCAAGACTGACAAAATTTACCCAGGAAGTCTGTCTGGCAGATCTGGATAAAAATGTCATTGACTTCGGTCCGAACTTTGACGAGACAGAGAAGGAGCCTCTCGTGCTGCCTGTAAGGGTGCCAAACCTTCTCGTGAACGGGGCTGAGGGTATTGCGGTAGGCATGGCTACCAGTATCCCCACACATAATCTCGGAGAAGTCATCGATGCGGTCAAGGCATATATGAAGAATGATGCGATCAGTACAAAGCAGCTCATGAAATATATCAAAGGTCCGGACTTCCCTACAGGCGGTATCGTGGTAAACAAAGACGACCTGCCAGATATCTATGAGACCGGACAGGGAAAGATCAAGATCCGCGGTAAAGTGGAAGTTGAAGATCTGAAGGGCGGTAAAAAACAGCTCGTGATCAGCGAGATTCCTTACACTATGATCGGAACCGGGATCAGCAAGTTCTTAAATGATGTGGCAAATCTGGTGGAGAGCAAGAAAACGACTGACATCGTTGATATTTCAAACCAGTCTTCAAAAGAAGGTATCCGTATTGTCCTGGAACTGAAAAAAGGTGCGGATGTGGAGAATCTGAAAAATATGCTCTACAAAAAGACGCGTCTTGAGGATACGTTCGGTGTAAATATGCTCGCTGTGGCGGACGGAAGACCGGAGACGCTGGGGCTTAAAAAGATCATCGAGCACCATGTAGACTTTCAGTTTGAGCTTGCTACCCGCAAATATCAGACACTCCTTGCCAAAGAAAAAGAGAAGAGTGAGGTGCAGGAAGGTCTGATCAAAGCATGCGACGTGATCGACCTGATCATCGAGATCCTGCGCGGAAGCAAGTCTGTAAAGGATGCAAGGGCATGCCTTGTCAATGGTATTACAGACAATATCAAGTTTAAATCCAACATCTCAAAGAAGATGGCTGCCATGCTGCGTTTTACCGAGCGGCAGGCAACGGCGATCCTGGAGATGCGCCTTTATCGCCTGATCGGACTGGAGATCGAAGCGCTCCGGGCCGAGCATGAACAGACGCTCAAGAATATCGCACGTTTTGAGGATATCCTGAATAATTACGATTCCATGGCAGGCGTGATCATAGAAGAACTGGATGGCTTTAAGAAAGAATATGCCTGCAAACGCCGCACAGTCATTGAAAACGCAGAAGAGGCGGTCTATGAGGAGAAGAAGATAGAAGAGCAGGAGGTTGTCTTCCTGATGGACCGCTTCGGATATGCCAAGACGGTCGATACATCGGTTTATGAGAGAAACAAAGAAGCTGCCGACAGTGAGAACAAATACGTAGTACACTGTATGAATACCGGAAAGCTTTGTATTTTTACTGACAGCGGCAGAATGCATCAGGTCAAAGTACTGGATATGCCATATGGAAGGTTCCGCGACAAAGGGACACCGATCGATAATGTCAGCAACTATTCTACCAGCGATGAACAGATCATCATGGTATGTGATGCAGAGCAGATGAGATATGCTTACCTTCTGTTTGCAACGGCACAGGGGATGATCAAAAAAGTCGAGGGGACAGAGTTTCAGGTGACCAAGCGCACGATTGCGGCCACGAAGCTGCAGGACGGGGATTCCCTGATCTCTGTGAAGGTACTCAATGACAGCCAGCATGCAGTGCTGCAGACAAGGAACGGCTATTTCTTGAGATTTCCGGCTGTCGATATTCCGGTGAAGAAAAAAGCTGCCGTAGGCGTGCGCGGGATACGGCTGCAGAAGAAAGATGAGCTGGAGAATGTGTATCTTTTTGAAGAAGGAACAGAGACAAAGATACATTATAATGAAAAGGAAGTAACGCTGAACCGGCTGAAACAGGCAAAGCGTGACGGAGCCGGAACCAAATACAGAGGATGATAAAAAGTTTTTAATTCAACCCTTGCAATCTAAGGAAACTGGTGGTATACTTACCAATAGTTACATAAGGAACCCGGCAGAAGAGTGGACGAAAGTTCACTCTTCTTTGTTGGTAAGGAGGAATTATAGCGTGTCGAGAAGAGAAGAATACGAACAGAAGACAGAAGAACTTCTGGAACCGGTCATTTCGGAACTGGGGTTTGAGCTGGTAGATGTGGAATATGTCAAGGAGGGAGGCACGTGGTATCTGCGTGCCTATATTGACAAACCCGGAGGGATCACCGTAGACGACTGTGAGGCAGTCAGCAGAAGATTCTCCGATATCCTGGATGAAAAGGATTATATCGAGGATTCCTATGTGTTTGAAGTAAGTTCGCCCGGCTTGGGGCGTCCTTTGAAAAAGGAAAAGGATTTTGCCCGGAGCATCGGTGAGGAAGTCGAGATCCGGACATACCGGGCTATCGACCGTCAAAAGGAATTTACCGGAATCCTTAAAAGATATGATGAGGACACAGTTACGATCGCATATGAAGATGATACAGAACAGACATTTGACAGAGCTGATATTGCCCTGATCCGTCTGGCTTTGGATTTTTAATTATTTAGGAGGAAATGTAAAAATGAACACAGAGTTAATGGAAGCATTGACAATCCTTGAGAAAGAGAAGAACATCAGCAAAGACGTCATGATGGATGCAATCGAGAATTCTCTGATCAGCGCATGCAAGAATCACTTCGGAACAGCAGAAAATATTAAAGTGATCATGGATCGCGAGACATGCGATTATGCTGTGTATGCGGAAAAGAAAGTAGTAGAAGAAGTGACAAATCCGGCGCTGGAGATCAGCCTGGAGGAGGCAGAAAAGCTCGACTCTGCCCTTCAGGTCGGCGATGTGGCACAGATCCCGGTACAGTCAAAAGAATTCGGCCGTATCGCAACGCAGAACGCCAAGAACCTCATCCTTCAGAAAATCAGGGAAGAGGAGAGAAAAGTAGTCTTCGACCAGTATTTTGAGAAAGAGAAAGATATTGTCACCGGTATCGTTCAGCGCTATGTAGGAAAGAATATCAGCATCAATCTTGGAAGAGCTGACGCTATGCTGACAGAGAATGAGCAGGTAAAAGGCGAGGTGTTTAAGCCGACAGAACGTATCAAGCTTTATGTAGTCGAAGTCAAAAATACACCGAGAGGACCGAAGATCCTTGTATCCCGTACTCATCCGGAACTTGTGAAACGCCTGTTTGAGGCAGAAGTTGCCGAAGTCAGGGACGGGACAGTCGAGATCAAGAGCATTGCCCGTGAGGCAGGTTCCCGTACAAAGATGGCAGTGTGGTCCAATGACCCGAATGTGGATCCGGTAGGAGCATGCGTTGGTATGAACGGGGCGAGAGTCAATGCGGTAGTACAGGAGCTGCGCGGGGAAAAGATCGATATCATCAACTGGGATGAGAATCCGGCTCTTCTGATCGAGAATGCGTTAAGCCCGGCAAAGGTCATCTCTGTTATGGCTGATCCGGAAGAAAAGGTGGCAAACGTGATCGTGCCTGATTATCAGCTTTCCCTTGCGATCGGAAAAGAAGGTCAGAACGCGCGCCTTGCCGCAAGACTGACAGGATATAAGATTGACATTAAGAGTGAGACACAGGCAATCGAGGCCGGCGATCTTCCGGAAAACTACATGGAACAGATGGGACTGATGGAAGAAGAAGGATATACCGGCGATTACGATGAAGAATATGAAGACGGAGCTTACGATGAGTACGAAAGCGACGGCTATGAAGAGTCTGACGGATATGAGGACGGCTATGATGATTACAGCCAGGAAGAACCGGAGGAGATCGAATTCGTTGAGACAGATAAATAACAGGATATGATCTGAAGGAGTGGATTGTTTGGCAGTAAAGAAAAAGATCCCCATGAGGAAATGTGTGGGGTGCGGTGAGATGAAACCAAAGAAAGAACTGATGCGTATACTGAAGACAGAGACCGGGGAATTTGTGGTCGATGCTGCCGGTAAGAAAAACGGCAGAGGAGCGTACATCTGCCGTTCGGTCGACTGTTTTAAGAGTGCGGTAAAGTCGAGGGGGCTGGAACGCTCTTTTAAACAGGAAATCCCGCAGGAAGTATATGACAGGCTGGAAAAGGAGATGGGCGAGATTGAAGCAGAAGGATAAAGTCCTGTCTCTGATCGGGCTTGCGATGAAAGCGGGAAGATGTACGAGCGGCGAGATGATGACGGAGAGTGAAACGAAGTCAGGGCGCGCCAGACTTGTGATCATCGCATCAGATGCATCGGAGAACACAAAGAAGAAATTTCGGGATATGTGTAAATTTTACAAAGTTCCAATTTATATTTACGGAGATAAAGATACCTTAGGGCATGCAATGGGAAAAGAATTCCGTGCATCTCTGGCGATATTGGACGAAGGATTTGCAGACGGGATTCAAAGAGAGCTTAAAGACCGAGAGGATATTGCATAAAGGAGGTAGTTGATATGACTAAAATGAGGGTACATGAACTGGCAAAAGAGCTGGGCATGGATAATAAAGAACTCGTAGACATTCTCCAGAAGAAAAATGTGGAGATCAAGAATCATATGAGCACGATCGAGGACAATGTGGCCGATGAGATCCGCCGTGAAGTTTCTCAGAAGGGAGAAAAGAAAGCTCCTGTGGCAGAGAACAAAGGGGAAGAACATACGGCAGGGCAGACAGAAGGGAAAGAAGCAGCGCCGAAAAAGAAAAATCTTGCATTTGTGATCCGCCCGCAGAATTCCAGAAACAGCAGCAGGATCCAGGGCAATCGTCCCGCACAGCGGCAGGCCCGTCCGGGACAGCAGGGAGGCCGTCAGGGGCAGGGGTCCCGCCCGGTGCAGGGGGGAGCACGTCCGGCGCACGGAAGCCGTCCGGCGGGAGAAAGACCGGTACGTCCTGAACATGCAGCGCATGGTGCACGCCCTGCTGTTGAGGGCAGACCGGCTCCGGAGACAAGACCGTCGGCAGAACGCCCGGTCCAGGCAGAACGTCCGGCACAGAACACACGTCCTGCAGCGGATGCGCGCCCGGCATCAGAGAGACCGGCACAGACTGCACGCCCGGCCCGCGCAGAGCGACCGGGACAGCAGGGGCGTCCTGCGGCAGAAGGAAAGTCCTCAACAGAGAGAGCTGTACAGGGAGCCCGCCCGGAACAGGGGGCACATGGAAATCGTCAGGGAGATGGAAGAGATAACAGAAATATGTCAGACCGTCCGGCAAGAGGCGAGAGACAGGGAGGCGACCGCCCGGCAAGAGGCGACAGAGGCCAGAACGGGCGCAGCTTCAATAATAGCGGAAACAGCCGTCAGGGACGCCCGGAGAGAAACGGACGCGATCAGCGAGGCTCAGGGCAGGGACCGCGCACTGAGAGAAGAGATTCCCGCAGGGATGATATGAACACTCCTGTAATGGAACAGCAGAAGAGCCAGAGAAATAAGGCAAAAGACAAAGAACGCGACAATAAGAAGAAAGAATACAGAGACGAAGCGTTTGAAGGAAAAGGAAGAAAAGGAAGGAAGCAGAAACAGGTAGCGGAGGTAAAGAAACCTCAGCCGAAGGAAGAAAAGAAGGAAGAGAAGATCAAACAGATCGTGATTCCCGAAGTCCTTACGATCAAGGAACTTGCCGACAAGATGAAAGTAGTTCCGTCCGTGATCGTCAAGAAGCTGTTCCTGCAGGGAAAAGTGGTTACAGTGAACCAGGAGATCGATTATGAGACGGCCGAAGAGATCGCACTGGATTTCGATGTGCTCTGCGAGAAAGAGGAAGTCGTCGATGTGATCGAGGAACTTCTCAAAGAAGATGAAGAAGATGAAAGCCAGATGGTAAAACGTCCGCCTGTAGTCTGCGTCATGGGGCATGTCGATCATGGTAAGACTTCTCTCCTGGATGCAATCCGTCATACAAATGTGACAGACCGCGAGGCCGGCGGTATTACCCAGCATATCGGGGCTTATATGGTGGAAGTCAACGGAGAGAAGATCACTTTCCTTGATACTCCGGGGCATGAGGCGTTTACCGCCATGCGTATGCGCGGGGCAAGCTCAACAGATATTGCTATTCTTGTGGTAGCGGCGGATGACGGTGTTATGCCGCAGACTGTAGAAGCCATCAACCATGCGAAAGCAGCCGGCGTCGAGATCATTGTTGCGATCAACAAGATCGATAAACCGGGCGCTAATATTGAGCGTGTAAAACAGGAACTGACAGAATATGAACTCATTCCGGAAGACTGGGGTGGAAGTACGGTATTTGTACCGGTATCTGCTCACACGAAAGAAGGAATCCCGGAACTGCTGGAGATGATCTTGCTTACTGCAGAGGTGATGGAGCTGAAAGCAAATCCGAACCGTGCGGCGAGAGGGCTTGTCATCGAGGCAGAGCTCGATAAAGGAAAAGGTTCTGTGGCAACGGTCCTTGTCCAGAAGGGAACACTCCACGTAGGAGATGCCATTGCGGCAGGAAGCGCACACGGCCGTGTGCGTGCCATGATGGATGACAAGGGAAGACGTGTCAAGGAAGCGGGACCGTCCCAGCCGGTAGAAATCCTGGGATTAAATGAAGTGCCGAACGCCGGAGAAGTATTTGTAGGCTGCGAATCTGAGAAAGAGGCGAGAAACTTCGCTGAAACGTTTATCGCACAGAACAAAGTTAAACTGCTTGAAGAGACAAAATCAAGAATGTCTCTTGATGATCTGTTCAACCAGATCCAGGAAGGCAATCTGAAAGAGCTTGACATTGTGGTAAAAGCAGATGTACAGGGCTCCGTGGAGGCGCTGAAACAAAGCCTTCTGAAGCTCTCAAATGATGAAGTAGTGATCAAAGTGATCCACGGAGGCGTAGGCGCCATCAATGAATCAGATGTGATCCTGGCATCGGCGTCCAATGCGATCATTATCGGATTTAATGTGCGCCCGGATGCAACAGCAAAAGATATCGCTGAGCGGGAAGGCGTAGACATCAGACTGTACAGAGTCATCTACAATGCGATCGAGGATGTAGAGGCTGCCATGAAAGGTATGCTCGATCCGGTATTTGAGGAGAAAATCCTCGGCCACGCAGAGGTACGGCAGACATTTAAGGCGTCAGGCGTCGGCACGATCGCAGGTGCTTATGTACAGGACGGTATCTTTGAGAGAAATTGTTCTGTCCGCCTGATCCGTGACGGTATCGTAGTCTTTGACGGACCGCTTGCATCTCTTAAGAGATTTAAGGATGATGTCAAGGAGGTAAGAGCAGGCTACGAGTGCGGTTTCGTATTTGAGAACTACAATGACATCAAAGAGGGAGACAACGTAGAAGCTTATAAAATGGTAGAGACAGAGAGAAAATAGATTCTCACAAAAAGGAGCGGCAATGAGAAAGAACAGTATCAAAAACACACGTGTAAACGCTGAGGTCCAGCGGGAACTGAGCAACATCATTCGCAGCGGGATCAAGGATCCCAGAGTTGCGCCGATGACTTCCGTGGTAGCTGTGGAAGTTGCTCCGGACTTAAAGACATGCAAGGCATATATCAGTGTTCTCGGGGATAAGAAAGCCCAGGAGGATACGATCCGCGGCCTGCAGAGTGCGGAGGGCTATATCCGCCGTGAGCTGGCACATACGATCAATATGCGAAATACCCCGGAGATCCGGTTCATCGTGGACCAGTCTATTGAGTATGGCGTGAATATCAGCAGGAAGATAGATGAAGTAACCAGAGATTTGGATAATGGAGTTGAATAACAGCATGAAAATTGTATTAAATGATATTTTGAAAGGAAAGAAGAGCGTTGCTCTGGGCGGCCATGTCCGCCCGGACGGCGACTGCGTAGGCTCGTGTATGGGGTTGTACCACTATCTGAGAGAACAGTATCCGGATATCTGTACTGATGTATATCTCGAGGAAGTGCCGGAGGCGTACAGCATCATCAAAGGCACAGATGAGGTAAAGACACAGATTGACGACAGTGCTGTGTATGATCTGTTTATATGCCTGGATTGTGGTGATGTACAGCGGCTCGGATTTTCAGGTCCTTTATTTGAAAATGCAAAAGAAACCTTGTGTATCGATCATCATATCAGCAATGATGCATTTGCAGATTATAACTATATTGTGCCGGATGCCAGTTCGACTTCAGAACTCGTATATAATATGGCAGACAGGGATAAGATCAGCCTTGCATCTGCAGAGGCTCTTTATATGGGGATCGTTCATGATACGGGCGTGTTTCAGTATTCCTGCACATCTCCGGAGACGATGGAGGCTGCGGCAGAGCTGATGCGTAAAGGGATCAACGGCAGCGAGATCATTGATAAGACATATTACGAGAAGAGCTACATACAGAACCAGATCCTGGGACGCGCCCTTCTTGAGAGTATGCTCATCATGGACAAGAAATGTATCGTATCCGTGATACGGCAGAAATCCATGAAATTTTTTCAGGCGCAGCCCTCTGATCTTGAAGGGATCGTAAGCCAGCTGCGTCAGACAAAGGGTGTTGAAGTCGCAATCTTTCTCCATGAGATAAGTCCGCAGCAATTTAAAGTAAGCCTGCGTTCCAAAGGAAAGGTAGATGTAAGCGAGATCGCGCAATATTACGGCGGCGGCGGGCATGTACGTGCAGCCGGGGTTACAATGGAGGGGTCCAGCCATGATGTGATCAACAACATAACAGCCCGGATCGCACTGCAGTTAAAACATGAAGAAGAACAGGATGATGAACAATGATCAACGGAATCCTGAATATTTATAAGGAAAAAGGTTATACTTCCCATGATGTCGTTGCGCGGCTGCGCGGGATAGTGGGGCAGAAGAAGATCGGACATACGGGCACCCTTGATCCGGAGGCGGAAGGGGTGCTCCCTGTCTGTCTGGGGCGTGCCACTAAAGTCTGCGATATGCTCACGGATAAGGACAAGACATATGAAACGGTCCTGCTGCTTGGAACATCGACAGACACGCAGGATATTACCGGTAGGGTGCTAGGCTCACATTCTCTGGATGATCCGGAACTGCCAGACGGAGCAGTCACGGAAGAGAAAGCAGAATCATGCATTCGCGGATTTATCGGTGAATATGATCAGATTCCGCCGATGTATTCTGCTCTGAAAGTCGGCGGGAAAAAACTCTATGAACTTGCAAGGGAAGGTAAGACGATCGAGAGAAAGAGCCGGAAAGTCATGATCTATGATATCAGGATCAAGGATATCGATCTGCCGCGCGTCCGTATGGAAGTGAAATGTTCAAAAGGAACCTATATCCGTACTTTGTGTCATGATATCGGTGAAAAACTCGGGTGTGGCGGATGTATGGAGAAACTGCTGCGTACACGTGTCGGGCAGTTCTCTCTGGACCAAAGCCTGAAGCTTTCCCAGGTAGAGCAGATGGTGCGAGAGGAAAGAATAGATGAAATCCTGATGCCGACGGACAGAGTGTTCTGTGATCTGGAAGAATTATGTATCAAAGAACGGTTCAATGCGTTTGGGTACAATGGGAATCCTCTGGAGCGTAAGCATCTCACAGGTGAGATCGCCCGGAAATCTGCTGAACAGCTGGAGGACAGGCGCTTCCGTATATATGACAGCCATAGAAATTTTATCGGCATCTACTATTATGACAGAAAGAAAGACAGGTTCCGCCCTGAAAAAATGTTTCTGGACAGAGAAGAGGGTTGATATGAGATACATTACAGGAATCGAATCCTACAGCGGCCGGAAGAAGACCGCTGTCACACTCGGGAAATTTGACGGGCTTCATTTAGGACATCAGAAATTGATTGACAAGATCAGATCCTATGCATCCGATGGATGTCAAAGCGTGGTCTGTGCATTTGATATGAACAGAGAATCTCTTATGACAAACAGAGAGAGACGGGAACATCTCGAAAATGAGGTGGACTGGCTGATCGACCAGCCGTTTACGAAAGAACTGCGGGAGATGGAAGCAGAAAAATTTATTGAGGATGTTTTATACGGGACTCTCAGGGCTGCTCATATCGTAGTGGGGACGGACTTTAATTTTGGCTATGGAAAACGCGGCAACGCACAGATGCTTCTTGAATATGCGGAAAAATACGGATATACGGTAGATGTGATAGAAAAAGAACGTTATCTGGGAACGGTCATCAGCAGCACCTATATCAAGGATGCACTTGCTCAGGGAGATGTAAAGCTGGCTGAGCACCTGCTCGGATATCCCTACGGGCTGACCGGGATCGTACGGCACGGGAAGCAGCTCGGACGTACGCTTGGGTTTCCGACTATGAATATCGAGCCCGAGGAGAATAAGATCCTGCCCCGTTTCGGCGTATATGCCTGCCGGGTAAAGATTGACGGGAAGTGGTATGATGCTGTCGGCAATGCCGGTATCAAGCCGACCGTGACGGACGAGCACCGCCGGCTTCTGGAAGTGTTTGTTTACGGATATGAGGGAGACGCCTATGGCAAGGAAGTCACAGCTCAGTTCTGCGATTTTGAGAGACCGGAGACAAAGTTTGGTTCTGTAGAGGAGCTGAAAGATAATGTGATGCAGGATATGCATTACGGTGAGAGATATTTTGCCGCCAGACGGGAGAAAAACGGGGAATAACAGCCCGGTCTGCACCGGGATTGGACTGGTACAGAAAAAATATCTTTACAATCTGCGGGACGTATGCTATACTATGCAAGGTTTAAGCCGGTGTTCGGTAATCGGATCACTCCGACCATTACTTAATATCAGGCGTTTTATCAAAGTATTTTAAGGAGGACATGAAAATGATCGCAAAAGAGAAGAAACAGGCAATCATCAAAGAGTATGGAAGAACTGAGGGTGACACAGGTTCACCGGAGGTACAGGTGGCTATCCTGACAGCAAGGATCAACGAGCTGACAGAGCATTTTAAGGCTAATCCGAAGGATCACCACTCAAGAAGAGGACTTCTTAAGATGGTAGGTCAGAGAAGAGGACTTCTTGCATACTTAAAGAAAGTGGATATTGAGAGATATCGTTCACTGATCGAGAGACTCGGACTCAGAAAATAATCCGGGCTTTGATAAGCAAGACGGCGGGGCAGAGAAATCTGCCCTGTTTTTATTTGCAGTAGTTGTGAAAATATTTGCCTTGATGGTTTCAATATGCTATAATATTTAAGATTGCGGACAGTTCTACGTAACCGAGACCACTGAAAAGCATATTAAGTCTTTTTTAGTGTGTTTTTCAGTAGTTTCGGAGACACCTGCCCGCAGGAAAAATCGTTTGATAAAAAAGGAGAATAAGATGTACAAAAAGTATGAAATGGAACTTGCAGGCAGAACGCTGCGCGTAGATGTCGACCGAGTTGCAAAACAGGCGAACGGCGCAGTTCTTATGCATTACGGTGATACGACCGTGCTCTGTACTGCAACGGCATCCGACAAACCAAGAGAAGGAATTGATTTCTTCCCTCTGAGTGTAGAGTATAACGAGAGAATGTATTCTGTCGGCAAGATCCCGGGAGGATTTAATAAGAGAGAGGGAAAGGCATCTGAGAATGCGATCCTGACAGACCGTGTCATCGACCGCCCGATGCGTCCGCTCTTTCCGAAAGATTACAGAAATGATGTAACACTGGAGAACCTTGTTATGTCTGTAGACCAGGACTGCAGCCCGGAACTGACAGCTATGCTCGGAGCATCTGTTGCGACAAGCATTTCCGATATCCCGTTTGACGGCCCGATCTCCACGACACAGGTCGGACTCATCGACGGAGAGTTTGTATTCAATCCGACTGCTGCCCAGAGAGAGGTTTCTGAACTTGCTCTTACAGTTGCTTCTACAAAGGAAAAGGTCATCATGATCGAGGCAGGCGCAAATGAAGTGCCGGAGGACAAGATGATCGAGGCAATCTTTGCGGCGCATGACCTGAACCAGAAGGTCATCGCATTTTTTGATACGATCGTGGCAGAGTGCGGCAAGCCGAAACACGAGTATCAGAGCTTTGCAGTTCCTCAGGAGCTTTTCGACGCAATCCAGAAGATCGTTACTCCGGAGGAGATGGAAGAAGCTGTATTCACGGATGATAAGCAGACCAGAGAAGAGAACATCCGTGTGATCACAGATAAGCTTGCCGAGGCTTTCGCAGATAATGAGGAATGGCTTGACAAGCTGGGTGAGGCTGTATATCAGTATCAGAAGAAGACAGTAAGAAAGATGATCCTCAAAGATCACAAACGTCCGGATGGACGCGCCATCGATCAGATTAGACCGCTTGCGGCTGAAGTCGACCTGATCCCGAGGGTACACGGATCTGCCATGTTTACAAGAGGGCAGACACAGATCTGTACAGTGACCACACTGGCGCCGCTTTCAGAGGCGCAGAGACTGGATGGGCTTGATGAGGCTGAGACATCCAAGAGATATATGCACCACTACAATTTCCCGTCCTATTCTGTAGGCGAGACGAAACCGTCCAGAGGACCGGGACGGCGTGAGATCGGACACGGTGCGCTCGCAGAGAGAGCTCTGCTTCCGGTACTTCCGAGCGAAGCAGATTTTCCGTATGCGATCCGTACAGTATCCGAGACATTCGAATCCAACGGATCTACATCCCAGGCAAGTGTATGTGCTTCCAGTATGTCGCTCATGACTGCCGGTGTGCCGATCAAAGCTCCGGTGGCAGGCATCTCCTGCGGACTTGTGACAGGTGAGACAGATGACGATTATCTTGTGTTGACAGATATCCAGGGGCTGGAAGATTTCTTCGGGGATATGGACTTCAAAGTTGCAGGTACTCACAAAGGAATCACTGCGATCCAGATGGATATTAAGATCCATGGTCTTACAAGACCGATCATCGAGGAGGCTGTAGCCGCTACGAGAAAGGCAAGACTCTATATCATCGATGAAGTAATGAATAAGGCAATCTCCGAGCCGAGGCCGGAAGTAGGACCGTATGCACCGAAGATCATCCAGATGCAGATCGACCCGCAGAAGATCGGTGATGTAGTAGGACAAAGAGGAAAGACGATCAATGCCATCATTGAGCAGACAGGTGTCAAGATCGATATTGAAGATGATGGCTCTGTATCAATCTGCGGTACTGAGAAAGAGGGCATGGACAAGGCTGCAAAACTTATCTATACCATCGTAACTGATTTTGAGGCAGGACAGGTATTTGAAGGAAAAGTCGTCAGCATCAAAGATTTCGGAGCATTTCTCGAGTTTGCGCCTGGCAAGGAAGGACTTGTACACATTTCTAAGATTGCCAAGAAGAGAGTGAACAAAGTAGAGGATGTACTTGCTCTCGGTGATGTTGTAAAGGCTGTATGTCTCGGAAAAGACAAGATGGGAAGGTTCAGCTTCAGCATCAGAGATGTAGATGAATAAAATGGTGTCGGGACAAAAGCTCCAACCATGATGTAAGATGAGAAACAGGATATAAGACGTGTGGCAGGACTGTGGAGGCATAGCCCTGCCATGCGTCTATTTTATACTTTAGGGAACAGCAGGTCTGCCGCATTGATCTGCTTGTATTCGTGTAAAGTGAGGAACCGGTATGGAACAGATGTCATTATTCGGAAATAACAGAGCAATGACTCCGCTTGCCAGCAGGCTGCGTCCGGATTCGCTGGATGATTTCGCAGGGCAGGAGCATCTTGTGGGAAAGGGGAAGATCCTGCGGCAACTGATCGAGAGGGACCAGATCTCATCCATGATCTTCTGGGGGCCTCCGGGCGTAGGAAAGACGACCCTTGCCAGTATCATAGCCGGAAAGACGAAGTCGGAATTCATTAATTTCAGTGCAGTTACCAGCGGGATCAAGGAGATCAAGGAAGTGATGAACCGTGCGGAGATGAGCAGGAGAGTAGGAATGCGCACCGTTCTCTTTGTGGACGAGATCCACCGTTTTAACAAAGCACAGCAGGATGCATTTCTTCCATATGTAGAGCGGGGCAGTATCATACTGATCGGTGCAACGACAGAAAATCCCTCTTTTGAGATCAATGCGGCCCTTCTGTCAAGGTGCCGTGTCTTCGTGCTGAAAGCGCTGAAGGAAGATGATCTTGTAAAACTTCTGGAAAATGCCCTGAAGAATCCGGATGGTTTCGGGAATCAGAACGTCGATATTTCCCCGGAGAACCTTCGTGCTATCGCTGCCTTTGCAAACGGCGATGCAAGGACTGCGCTCAATACGCTTGAGATGGCTGTCTTAAACGGTGAGATCAGTGCAAAGGGGATCACGGTCACGACAGAAGGTCTTTCCCAGTGCATCAGCCGTAAGTCTCTTCTGTATGATAAAACAGGAGAGGAACATTATAATCTGATCTCTGCTCTTCATAAATCTATGCGAAACAGTGATCCTGACGCAGCTGTCTACTGGATGATGCGCATGCTGGAAGGAGGAGAAAATCCACTCTATATCGCCCGGCGCCTGATCCGTTTTGCCAGTGAAGACGTGGGGATGGCAGACAGTCATGCGCTTCAGGTGGCAGTGGCGGCCTATCAGGCATGCCATTTTCTCGGGATGCCCGAGTGTGATGTGCACCTCACTCATGCAGTTGTCTACCTGTCTATGGCGCCCAAGTCCAATGCCCTTTACACAGCCTGCGAAGCCGCAAAAAAGGATGTAAAGACATTGCGGGCGGAGCCGGTGCCCATGCAGATCCGGAATGCAGTTACAGGGCTGATGAAAGAGCAGGGATATGGAAAAGGTTACGAATATGCTCATGATACAGAAGAAAAACTGACTCATATGCAGTGCATGCCGGACGGCTTAAAAGACAGGACGTATTATCATCCGACTCAGGAAGGCGAAGAGAAGAAAACTGCGGAACGCCTGGAAAAAATCAGAAAATTCCGGGAAGAGTGATTTTTGAGTCTTCCAAAAGAAGCCAGTCATTTCTACTTATAAAATATCCGGAAAAGGCTCAGACTATCCATAAGTGCTTTTAAGAGAGGGATACTTATCGTGAAACGACTGAGTGAATATTTATTTCTGGGAACTCTGGGCGGGACGCTCTATTATTCTTTTGAAATGATATTCCGGGGATTCTCCCACTGGTCCATGTTCCTGCTGGGAGGTGTCTGCCTTGTATTTTTTGCCCAGCAGGGCATATGGACCGGATGGAGCGCGCCTCTGTGGAAACAGGTGATATGGAGCGCCGTTTTTGTGACTTCCTGCGAGTTTATCACAGGGATAATTGTGAATAAGATCATGCACTGGAATGTGTGGGATTATACGGATCAGCCCTTTCAACTGATGGGACAGATCTGTCTTCCTTTTACCATCATATTTTCAGGATTGTGTGCAGTGGGAATCCTCCTGAGCGGATATCTGCTCCATTTTCTCTACGGAGAGAAGAAGCCGGAATTTCATGTATTATGACGTTCTGTTTTTTTCGGCAGTTGAAGTCAATTATCAAAAATGCTATAATACATCCGCAGAAAATTTGTCCGTTTACCTGTGTGGAAAGCAGGATACAGATATAGTAAAGGAGTACAAATGTGGCTGAATTAACACCAATGATGAAACAGTATATGGAGACGAAATCCCAGTATCAGGACTGCATTCTGTTCTACCGGCTAGGTGACTTTTATGAGATGTTTTTTGACGACGCGCTGACTGCGTCACGGGAACTGGAGATCACGCTGACCGGAAAGAACTGCGGCCAGGAAGAACGGGCGCCTATGTGCGGCGTCCCATATCATGCCGTGGAGAGTTATCTCAATAAGCTGGTATCCAAAGGGTATAAAGTAGCAATCTGTGAGCAGGTAGAAGATCCGAAGACAGCCAAGGGGATCGTAAAGCGTGAAGTGGTGCGTATCGTTACACCGGGAACGAATCTTGATACTCAGGCGCTTGACGAGTCGAAGAACAATTATATCATGTGTATTGTCTATATTGCGGACCGGTACGGAGTCTCAGTGGCGGATATCACCACCGGGGATTACTTTGTGACCGAGATCGAGAACAGTGCAAAGCTGATGGATGAGATCTATCGTTTTTCTCCGTCAGAGATCATTTGCAATGAAGCGTTCTACATGAGCGGCATGGATCTGGATGGCATGAAAGACAGGCTGGGGATCACGATCTATTCGCTGGATGCATGGTATTTTGACGATGCAGTGTGCAGACAGAAACTTCTGGATCACTTCAAAGTATCCTCATTTGCAGGACTTGGGCTGGCTGATTATGACTGCGGGGTGATCAGTGCGGGAGCACTGCTGCAGTATCTTTTGGAGACGCAGAAAAATGACCTGTCCAACCTGACCCATATTACACCTTATGCGTCAGGAAAATACATGATGCTGGACAGCTCTACCCGGAGAAATCTGGAATTATGTGAGACGCTCCGGGAGAAGCAGAAGAGAGGGGCTCTTCTCTGGGTGCTGGATAAGACAAAGACGGCTATGGGAGCAAGAACGCTCCGGAAATATGTGGAACAGCCCCTGATCGATAAAAAAGAGATCGAGAAGCGTCTGGATGCTGTACAGGAACTGAAAGATCAGGCGATATCCAGAGAAGAGCTGAGGGAGTACCTGTCGCCCGTTTACGACCTGGAACGGCTGATCATGAAGATAACATACGGTTCTGCTAACCCGCGGGATCTGACGGCGTTTCGTACTTCCCTGGAGATGCTGCCGCCGATCCGGTATATCCTTCAGGATATGCAGTGCGGGTTACTGCAGTCTATTACGGAAGACCTGGATCCCCTTGAGGATCTGTGCACCCTGATCGCCAGTGCGATACGGGAGGAGCCGCCGATCGCAATGAAAGAGGGAAATATTATCCGCGACGGATACAATGAAGAGGTGGATAAGCTGCGCCGTGCCAAGTCAGACGGAAAAGACTGGCTTGCCAAACTCGAGGATGAAGAGAAAGAAAAGACAGGGATCAAGAATTTAAGGATCAAGTATAACAAGGTGTTCGGTTATTATCTTGAAGTCACCAATTCCTATAAGGACCTGGTGCCGGAATACTATACCCGTAAGCAGACTCTTGCCAATGCCGAGCGTTACATTACTCCGGAGTTAAAGGAACTGGAGGATATGATCCTGGGAGCGGAAGATAAGCTTTACGCCCTGGAATATGAGCTCTATACGGAAGTCAGGGAAACAGTGGCTGCCGAAGTGGAGCGGATCCAGCAGACAGCGAAGGCAGTGGCGGCACTCGATGTGTTCACCTCCCTTGCGCTTGTAGCCGAGCGGAATAACTACGTACGGCCCAAAATCAATGAAAAAGGCGTGATCGATATCAAAGACGGGAGACATCCGGTAGTAGAGCGGATGATCCCAAATGATATGTTCATCGCAAATGATACATATCTGGATGACAAGAAGCACAGGATTTCTATCATTACGGGACCGAATATGGCAGGAAAATCTACTTACATGCGCCAGACTGCTCTGATCGCCCTTATGGCACAGGTGGGCTCCTTTGTTCCGGCAAAAAGTGCCAATATCGGGATTTCAGACAGGATATTTACGAGAGTCGGTGCTTCCGATGACCTCGCTTCCGGTCAGAGTACTTTTATGGTGGAGATGACAGAAGTAGCGAATATCCTGCGAAATGCGACGTCGAAGAGCCTGCTGATCCTGGATGAGATCGGAAGGGGAACAAGTACTTTCGACGGTCTTTCGATTGCGTGGGCCGTAGTGGAGTATATCAGCGACAGCCGATTGCTCGGTGCCAAGACCCTGTTTGCCACCCACTATCATGAGCTGACTGAGCTGGAAGGCAAGATCGAAAACGTAAACAATTACTGTATCGCTGTCAAGGAAAAAGGCGATGATATTGTCTTTCTCCGGAAGATCGTCAAAGGCGGTGCAGATAAGAGCTATGGTATCCAGGTGGCAAAGCTGGCCGGAGTACCTGATCTCGTGATCAACCGTGCGAAAGAGATCGTTGAAGAGCTCAGTGAGGAGGACATCACTACACGGGTCAGCGAGATCGCAACAAAAGATAAAGTATCAAAGAAGAAGCCGAAAGTAAAGAAATACGATGAGGTGGATATTGCCCAGATGTCACTGTTTGATACGGTGAAAGACGACGATGTACTCGAAGAACTGAAAAATCTGGACGTGGGAAATATGACGCCCATTGATGCGCTCAACACGATTTATCGCCTGCAGAACAAGCTGAAGAACAGGTGGTAGAGCAGAAAGGAGACACATATGCCTCATATACATGTACTGGATCAGGTGACCATCGATAAGATCGCCGCCGGCGAGGTGATCGAGCGGCCTGCATCGATCGTGAAGGAACTGGTGGAAAATGCGATCGATGCAGGAGCAACATCGGTGACTGTAGAGATAAAAGACGGCGGTATTTCACTGATCCGCATTATGGATAATGGATGCGGAATCCCGCATGAAGAAGTCAGGAGTGCTTTTCTACGCCATTCTACAAGTAAAATAAGCAGCGTGGAGGATCTTGCCCATATCAGTTCCCTGGGATTCAGGGGAGAGGCCCTCTCCAGTATTGCTGCCGTGACACAGACAGAGCTGATCACAAAGACTGAGGAGGAAGAACTGGGTACCCGGTATGTCATTGAAGGAGGAAAAGAAATCTCCATTGAAGAGACGGGAGCACCTGATGGAACAACATTTCTGGTACGCCAGCTTTTTTACAATGTTCCGGCGAGGAGAAAATTTCTGAAAACTCCCATGACAGAGGCAGGGCATGTGCAGGATCTGCTCATGCATCTGGCACTTTCCCATCCGGAGGTTGCATTTATTTTCCTGAATAACGGTCAGGAGAAACTGCGCACTTCGGGGAGCGGAAAGCTGAAAGATGTAATATATAACGTATACGGCCGCGATGTGGCGGCAAATCTTCTGGATATTGACTATGAAAAAGGCGGGTTAAGGATTACAGGATATCTGGGAAAACCTGTGATCACAAGGGGAAACCGTAACTTTGAGAACTTTTTCGTGAACGGGCGTTATGTAAAAAGTCCTATGATCTCTAAGTCGCTGGAAGATGCATACCGGGATTTTACAATGCAGCACAAGTTCCCGTTTGCGGTACTTCATTTCCATGTGGACGGTGAGCAGATTGATGTCAATGTCCATCCAACGAAGATGGAACTGAGATTCCAGCGCCAGCAGGACGTCTACAATACAGTATTTGAGGGCGTCCACAGGAGACTGTTGGAGCCGGAACTGATCCAGCAGGCAGAAGTGCCGGACCCGGTGGCAGCTGATGCAAAAAAAGGAGCAGAAGCACGGACGGCGAAAGAAAGCCCGTTCCTTCTGAAACCCAGGACACCCGGAAATGTTACAGCCGGTGCCCGCCCGGTGAGCCGGCCGGCTGTGCCGGATGCCGGAAAGCCCGAAAATTCAGAAGCTTCAGAGTCTCCTGTGGTTCAGACTGCAGTGGGAGTACCTGCCCGGAGCGGAGAAAAGGATGCAGCTTCCCAGGAAAGCAAAGAAGAAGTCCATGATGAGGATTACTTCATCCGGAAGATGCGGGAGCGCGTCATGGCATACCACAACAGGGCGTCCTCGGCAGAAGTGTCTGATAAAAGCGGCATCTACCGCCAGGAGGAGCAGGCAGACCGTATCCGGGAAGCGGCGGTGTATAATGCACGGCAGGCGGAGGGACAAAGAGATGATACAGAACTACCCCGTGTGACAGAAGCAGCATCTCGAACAAAAGAGGCAGATTCCGCGAAGGCAGAAGAAGCCGTGCAGTCGAAGCCCCGGCAGCTTGATCTGTTTGATGAAAACTTCCTGAAGCGGGATGTCCGCGCGGAGTATAAATTGATCGGGCAGGTGTTTGACACATACTGGCTCGTCCAGTATCAGGACAGTCTTTATATCATAGACCAGCATGCGGCACATGAGAGAGTGCTCTACGAGCGGACGCTGAAAGGAATGAAGACCCGGGAGTTTACATCCCAGTATTTAAGCCCGCCGATCATCCTTTCTCTGTCCATGCAGGAGGCGGAACTTCTGAAAGAGAACATGGACCGCTTTGCACGCATCGGTTTTGAGATCGAACCTTTTGGGGGCGAGGAGTATGCAGTCAGGGCTGTGCCGGACAACCTGTTCGGGATTGCGAAAAAAGAACTTCTGATGGAAATGATCGACGATCTTGCAGATGGTATTTCCAGTTCCATGACGCCGGAGCTGATCGACGAGAAGGTCGCATCTATGTCATGTAAAGCTGCTGTTAAAGGAAATAACCGCCTCTCGGCACAGGAAGTAAATGCACTGATCGGAGAGCTGCTTACACTGGACAATCCGTATCACTGCCCTCACGGAAGACCGACGATCATTGCAATGACGAAGAGAGAACTGGAAAAGAAATTTAAGAGGATAGTGTAATAAATAAGCTCCAAATGAGAGGATCAAGCTATGGATAGAAAACCGCTTATCATACTTGCAGGACCTACAGCAGTGGGAAAGACTTCGCTTTCGATCCGTCTGGCGAAAGAGACCGGAGGAGAGATCATATCCGCAGACTCTATGCAGGTATACCGCCATATGGATATCGGGTCTGCAAAGATCACGAAAGAAGAAATGGAGGGCGTACCACACTATCTTGTAGATGTGCTGGAGCCCGAGGAAGAGTTTAATGTAGTGCGTTTTCAGCAGATGGCAAAGGAAGCGGCAGAAAGGATATGGGAAAAAGGAAAAATCCCGCTTGTGGTCGGAGGAACCGGATTCTATATCCAGGCACTCCTCTATGATATTGATTTTACAGAAAATGACGGAGACGAGTTGTATAGAAGGCAGTTGGAGCAGAAAGCGTCCGATGAAGAGGGGGCTTCAGAGCTTTATGAAATGTTAAAGACAGTAGACCCAAAAGCCGCGCAGGAAATTCATCCGCGTAATATCAAACGGATCATCCGCGCACTGGAGTTTTATCATCAGACCGGAAAGAAGATTTCCGAACATAACGAGACGCAGCGTCAAAGAGAATCTCCTTATAATTATGCCTATTTTGTACTTACAGATGAACGCAGCCGGCTCTATGAGCGGATCGACCGGCGGGTGGATCTTATGATGGAGCAGGGGCTTCTCGATGAAGTGCGTTATCTGAAAGAGCGGGGCGTCCGGAAAGATTCCACGGCGATGCAGGGGCTTGGTTACAAGGAACTCTATGCATATCTGGAGGGTGAATATCCTCTGGATGAAGCAGTCCGCATTATCAAGCGGGATACCCGCCATTTTGCAAAACGTCAGCTTACCTGGTTTAAGCGTGAGCGGGATGTGATCTGGGCAGATAAGTCCGTCATCGGGCAGGAAGAGGAGAATCTTGCGGACTATATGCTGGGATATTTAAGAGAGAAAAAAATTATATAGATATAAAGGAAGAGACAGATGGAAAATACAGAATCACGATATATGTATGAACAGCTTGGCATATCCGCCGATGTCTGGGCGTACGGCCAAAAGATTGAGGAGAGCCTGAAGAAGCGCTTTCAGGAGTTTGACGAGACGGCAGAGTATAATCAGCTGAAAGTGATCAAGGCTATGCAGGAGAACCGTGTCAGCGAGGGCTGCTTTAACTATGTCAGCGGATATGGCTACAATGATATGGGCAGAGATACACTGGAAGCTGTGTATGCATCAACATTTCATACGGAGGCGGCACTGGTGCGCCCTCAGATCACGTGCGGAACTCATGCACTGGCGATTGCTCTTGCGGCAAACCTGCGTCCGGGAGATGAGCTTCTTTCTCCCGTGGGAAAGCCATATGATACACTGGAAGAGGTGATCGGTATCCGGCCGTCCAACGGTTCTCTGGCAGAATACGGAGTCACATACCGTCAGGTAGAGCTTCTGGAAGACGGATATTTTGATTATCCGGCCATTGAGGCAGCATTAAGCGAGCGGACAAAACTGGTGACGATCCAGCGCTCCAAGGGATATCAGACCCGGCCAAGTTACTCTGTAGAAAAGATCGGCGAGCTGATCGCGTTTATCAAGGAGAGAAGACCGGATGTGATCTGCATGGTAGATAACTGTTATGGAGAATTTGTGGAGCGCATTGAGCCAAGTGATGTGGGCGCGGATATGATCGTCGGTTCACTGATCAAGAATCCGGGAGGCGGACTTGCGCCGATCGGCGGTTATATTGCGGGAAGGGAAGATTTGATCGAGAACTGTGCTTATCGACTGACTTCTCCGGGACTTGGCAAAGAGGTAGGGGCATCTCTCGGAGTGATGCAGTCTTTTTATCAGGGGTTCTTCTTAGCGCCTACTGTCGTGTGCGGTGCGCTGAAAGGCGCCGTGTTCGCAGCAAATATTTATGAGAAACTGGGTTATCCTGTTGTCCCGGATGGCAGGGAATCCCGTCACGATATTATTCAGGCCGTGACTCTTGGAAACGCAGAAGGAGTTATTGCGTTCTGCAAGGGAATACAGGCGGCGGCGCCGGTAGACAGCTACGTGACACCGGAGCCGTGGGCGATGCCCGGATATGACAGTGATGTGATCATGGCTGCAGGTGCGTTCGTGCAGGGATCCTCTATCGAGCTTTCGGCGGATGGACCGATCAAACCGCCGTATGCAGTATATTTCCAGGGAGGACTGACGTGGAATCATGCAAAACTCGGTATTCTGAAATCCCTCCAGAGTATGATCGATGAGGGCGTGATCGATATTGCAAAAGTCCGCAGTCAGATCTAATAGAAAAGACAAAAGACCAGCCACAGATACAGAAATGAAAAGGAGACAGACATGAGAACAGTTGCAGTGATCGGCGGCGGCGCCTCCGGTATGATGGCGGCCGTGACAGCGGCTTCTGAAGGAGCCCGCGTGATCCTTCTGGAGCACAAAGACAGAATAGGAAAGAAGATCCTTTCAACAGGAAACGGAAGGTGCAACTTTACCAATATCCATCAGGAACCGATCTGTTATCACTCAGAGGATCCGCTGTTCCCATGGGAGGTCGTAGAGAAGTTTAACGCTCAGGCTGTGATCTCGTTCTTCCTACAGCTGGGCGTATATTCAAAGAACAGGAACGGCTATATCTATCCGAATTCAGATCAGGCTTCCGCAGTGCTGGATGCTTTCCGCATGGAACTTGACAGGCTTAAGGTGGAGATCCGGACAGGTGTTGAATGCCGGGAGATCCGGCCAGGGAAAAAAGGTTTTACTATTCTGACAGATCAGGAGCCGGTTCGGGCTGACCGTGTGATCCTCTGTGCCGGATCCAAAGCCGCACCGACTACGGGATCCGACGGCTCGGGATACGATCTGGCGAAGAAGCTGGGGCACAGGATCCTTCCGGTACTTCCGGCACTAACGGCACTTAAATGCGAAGAAAAGTTTTTTAAGAGTATAGCCGGGGTGCGGGCAAACGGTTCGGTTTCCATATGGTCGGGCGGCGAATGTATTGCAAAAGATACAGGCGAGATCCAGCTGACAGATTACGGTATATCCGGAATCCCGGTATTCCAGGTGAGCCGATACGCTTCAAAGTTGCTCTATGAGAAAAAAGAGACGGACGCCGTGCTGGATTTTATGCCGGATTTTACAAAAGAACAGACAAACGCATTTCTGAGAGCGCGGGCAAAGACACGGCCGGATAAAAGCGCTGAAATGTTTCTGATCGGACTTTTTCATAAGAAATTGTGTGATCTGTGGATCCGGTTGTCTGAGATCCCCCGTCAGAGAAAAGCAGGGGAACTTAACAGTGATGAGATTGCCCGTCTTACGGATCTGATCAAGGAGTTTCGCGTTCGTGTCAGAGAGACGAATCCCTATGACAAGGCACAGGTGTGCTGCGGCGGAGTAGACACGAGAGAAGTTGATCCCGAGACACTGGAGTCTGTCTACGTGCCGGGAGTCTATTTCGCAGGAGAGATCCTGGACGTGGACGGCATGTGCGGCGGGTATAATCTGACATTTGCCTGGGCGAGTGGGTACGTGGCAGGAAAGGCTGCTTCCGGTGCAGACCAGTAGTAACTATAGGATCATGAGTTTAAGATGAACAGGAGATGATAGAAATGAAATACGGAATCGGAGATACATGTTATGTGATCGAGGATGATATGGTGAAACGTGCCAGAGTAAGTGCAAAGAAGGACGGTCAGTATTTCGTCCAGTTCGTCGGCTCTTGCGGTGCGCTTGCAGTTCCGGAGGACGAAATCTACCCTACGCCGGAGGAGGCGGAAGCAGGGATGAACAAAAACAGGAGTATCCGCCGGCCGGTAGAATACCTGTAAATCGCATAAAATGCAGGTAAACGTTATCATAAAAGATAGAATCAGGGAAAGCAGGAAATACAATTATGCTGCGAATCAGTCAGTTGAAACTTCCAGTGACACATACACAGGAGCAGCTTGAGAAAAAGCTCTTAAAGATGCTGCGGATCAGTAGAAAAGATTTAGGTCACTACTACATCCGTAAGCGTTCTCTTGATGCCCGAAAGAAACCGGAACTTTATTATGTATACTCGATCGATGTAGAGATAAAGAATGAAGAACGTGTATTGAAAAGCATGAAGGGAAAAGTCCAGAAAGTATCCAGTCGTCCTTACAGTGTGCCGGAACACGGTACAGCAAGAATGTCTGACAGACCAGTGATCATCGGGAGCGGGCCCGCTGGATTGTTCTGTGCATATCTTCTTGCCGGAGAGGGATACCGTCCTCTTATTATTGAGAGAGGAGCCCCGGTAAGAGAACGCAAAAGAGATGTGGAGAAATTCTGGGAGACAGGAGTGCTCGATCCGGCTTCCAATGTACAGTTTGGGGAAGGCGGTGCCGGCACATTTTCGGATGGCAAACTGAATACTCTTGTGAAAGATCCGGCAGGGAGAAACCGTTTTGTGCTGGAAACTTTCGTGAAATTCGGTGCACCGGAGGATATCCTTTGGGAACAGAAACCTCATATTGGTACGGATATCCTTATCGATGTGGTAGAGGCAATGCGCAGGGAAATCGAGAAAATGGGCGGCGAATTCCGGTTCCACAGCCAGGTGACGGATCTGATCCCGGAAGAAAAAGTCCTTGTTATAAATGACGAAGAAAAGATAAAGGCAGGAGCAGCCGTTCTTGCTATAGGGCACAGTGCGAGAGACACGTTTTATATGCTCTGTAAACGCGGATTCGATATGGAGGCAAAAGCGTTTGCGATAGGCGTTCGTGTAGAGCATCCTCAGCGGCTGATCGATGAAAATATGTACGGGAGAGATAATAGAGGAGATCTTCCTGCAGCCTCCTATAAGCTGACAGAAAAACTGGACAACGGCAGAGGTGTGTATACGTTCTGTATGTGCCCGGGCGGTTATGTAGTCAATGCATCCTCGGAACCGGGATGTCTGGCAGTAAACGGCATGAGTTATCATGGACGGGCCGGAGAGAATGCCAACAGTGCTGTTATCGTGACGGTGACGCCGCAGGATTACGGGACAGACCATCCGCTCTCAGGTGTAGAGTTTCAGAGAAAACTGGAGAGAAGAGCATGGGAAGAAGGAAAAGGATGTGTACCCGTACAGCGATTTGAGGATTTCTGTGAGAATAAGGATACAGAGAAACTTGGGAGTATAAAACCAAGTATAAAGGGACATTATAGGCTTGGTAACGTAAGGAATATCTTTCCGGAGGAACTTTCGTTCTCGATCCGGGATGGAATCAGGGCAATGGATCAAAAGATACGGGGATTTGCCGGAGAAGATGTATTGTTGTCCGGAGTGGAGAGCAGAACATCGTCACCGGTAAGAATCAACAGAGATGACAGCTTCAGGAGTAATATCCCGTGGGTTTATCCGTGCGGTGAGGGAGCCGGATATGCGGGAGGCATCACATCTGCGGCTATGGATGGAATCAAGGTAGCTGAAACTTTGATCCGGAAGTTCACAGAATTTTAATGGGTAATCTCTATACACATTTTTTAAAGTGTGCTAAAATAAATCGTTGTATTGTATCATCGCGCTGATCTAAGGATCAATTTATGAAAAAAAGCAATACGATCAAAGAAATGTATCACGAAGAACGTCCCTATGAAAAATGCGAACGCTTCGGAGCGGAACATCTGACGGATGCCGAGCTTCTTGCGGTCATATTACGGACCGGCACGCGAGGGGAAAATTCGCTGGATCTGGCGAGGAGGCTGCTGCATCCCGACTTCGGAAATCCCGGACTCCATAATATCCATCAATGGAATCTGGAACGTCTGATGCATGTTCGCGGGATCGGAAAGGTGAAAGCAATCCAGATCTTATGCCTGGCAGAATTGTCAAAACGCATCGCGCGCCAGGAGGCAGCGGAAGGATTGGATTTTTCATCACCGACAACGATCGCGCGTTACTATATGGAGGACATGCGCCATCGAAACAGAGAGGTGCTCAAGCTTCTGCTCCTGAATACACGTTCCAGGCTGATCGGTGAGACAAATGTGTCGACCGGCACAGTGGACATGGCATTGGTATCGCCGCGTGAACTTTTCATTGAGGCATTTCAGAAAAATGCGTCTTCGATCATACTTTTGCACAATCATCCGAGCGGTGATCCGATGCCGAGCAGGGAGGATGTGCGGATCACAAGGCGGGTGTATGAAGCGGGTATGATGATCGGGATAGAACTTCTCGATCATATTATTATAGGGAATAATTGTTTTGTCAGCATGAAAGAAAAGGGGTTCTTTCAGTAAAAAGGGAGTTGACCGTCGAACGTAAATTGGTAAGGGGTGGTTTTTACTATGGCGGGGAAAGTTTATGGCCTCGATCTTGGCACGTATGAGATCAAGGTTTTTGATAAAAAGAATGACCGGATATGGCGTGAGAAAGATGCCATTGCGATGAAGAATAAGAAATATATCTTTGCTGTAGGAAACGAAGCCTATGATATCTTCGAAAAAGCCCCGACAGATATTAGGGTTGTTTTTCCTATGAAAAGCGGAGTCATCGCACATTTTGACGACATGCAGTATCTGCTCGGGAACTTGCTGGGAACAGAACGCCGTTCTGTGTTTGGAGCAGAATATGTAGTGGCTGTCCCGACAGATGTGACCGAAGTTGAGAAGAAAGCCTTTTATGATCTGGTCTTTCACTCGGAAGCAAAGGCAAAATCTGTCCGGATCGTAGAGAAAGGGCTGGCGGATGCCGTTGGATTCGGTATGGATGTGATCGGCGAGAAAGGGATATTTGTCGCAAATTTTGGCGGCGGGACGACGGAACTTTCTGTCTTGTCACAGGGCGGCATGGTCATGAACCGTCTGCTCAAGATCGGAGGGGAGAATTTTGACACCTCGATTGCCGATCTTGTCCGGCACAATCGGGAGTTTATGATCGGAATACTTACGGCAGAAAAGCTCCGCAGGGAATTCGGGGTGTTTGACCAGAGCACAGACAGTGCCATTACTGTATCCGGAAGGGATCTTGTCACCGGAGTGCCGGCGCAGACAGATATTTCGATCAGTCTGGTCAGGGCTGCAATGAAAGAACTGCTGGAAGAATGCGTGCGTGCGATCAGATCCATGATCGAGAGGACTCCGCCGGATGTCCGCAGGGCAATCGAAAAGAAAGGAATCTGCCTTACCGGAGGAATGGCAAATCTGAGGGGACTCTCTACATATCTCATGGAGAGTATCGGTCTTCCTGTCCTCACAGTACCTGAACCGGAACTCTGTGTCATAAAAGGACTGAGAAAGATCATTTCTGATCGCAGTTATTATAAACGTCTTACGTATTCTATGTTAGATGAAGATTACAGGTGGTTAAGATAATGAAAAAAAAGAATCAGACATCACATACAAATAGATATATTCTGCTAGGGCTTTCTTTGTTCTGCGCACTTATGATGGTACTTTCGTCATTTTCAGAACATGCGTCCGGCCCTTTTAAGGTCCTGGCGAATATTACAGTTATCCCTCTGCAGCAGGGAATCAATCATATTGGCGGATGGCTGGGGGATATGAAAGATAATTTTTCGACTATGCAGCAGCTTCGGAGTGAAAACGAGGATCTGCAGGCACAGATTGATGCACTTACGACTGAAAACAATTATCTTCAGGAAGAAAGATACGAGTATGAGCGTCTGCAGGAACTGTATCAGTTAGACCAGAATTATGCAGAATATGAGAAAACGGCAGCGCACGTTATTGGAAAGGATTCCGGAAACTGGTTCAGCACATTTACGATCGATAAAGGCAGTGCAGACGGAATCGAAGTTGACATGAATGTTCTGGCGGGGAGCGGTCTTGTCGGTATTGTTACGGAAGTCGGGCCGACATGGGCTAAAGTGCGTTCGATCATTGACGATTCAACAAATGTGAGCGGCATGGTCCTTTCCACGTCCGACACTTGTATTGTCAGCGGGGATCTCTCTCTTATGAGCAGTGGACAGATCGCATTTGACCAGATGGAAAACAATGATAATGTAGTGGCTGTCGGTGATCAGATCGTTACATCTTATATCAGTGATAAATATCTTCAGGGAATCTTGATCGGATCGATCAGTGAGATCAATGTGGATTCAAATAATCTGACGCGTTCGGGGTATATTATCCCGGCAGTGGATTTTAAAAATATCCAGGAAGTGCTTGTGATCACAACTACCAAAGCAGAGCTTACCGGTGAGAATGAGACGGGCGAATAAAGGAGAAATATTTCATGAAAGCAGTTAAGATAAGACGGATCGTTGTTACGGCTGTGGTCGTGCTTGCCGCATATCTCTTGCAGTGTACGATATTTCCTTCGCTGGAGATTGCAGGGATAAAACCGAACCTGATGCTGATCGTCACGGCATCATTCGGATTTATGAGAGGCCCGCGGGAGGGAATGTTCGTCGGGCTTGCATCCGGTATGCTGATCGATGTTCAGTCCGGAGATATGATAGGATTTTATGCTTTGATCTATCTTGTGGCCGGATATGTAAACGGGCTGTTTGAGCAGATTTATTTTGATGAAGATATCAAATTACCTCTTTTCCTGATCGCCGGGAGCGATGTTGTCTACGGATTTGCTGTCTATTTTCTGACTTTTCTGCTCAGAAGCGACTTCGATTTTCTATATTATCTGAACGGGATCATTGTTCCTGAAGCTATCTATACGATCGCGGTTACCCTTATTATTTACCCGCTGCTCCTGTTTATCAATCACAAACTGGAGGCAGAAGAGAAAAGGAGTGCAAGTAAATTTGTTTAGAGAAATCATTGACAGGATAAAAGAAGGCGTGGAGTATATCATGAAGTCCAGGCTTATGGTACTTATTATTGTATTCTGCCTGACTTCGACTGTTCTGATCGGGCGCCTTTTCTATCTCCAGATCGTGAGAGGCCAGGAGTATCTGGAGAATTATGAATTGCAGATCAGGAGGACAAGCGAGATCGCTGCCACGAGAGGAAACATCTATGACAGAAACGGCAATCTCCTTGCATACAATGAGCTGGCCTATTCAGTCACGATACAGGATACAGTGCCTACGAGTACAAGTACGGACGATAAAAACGAGATACTTAATAACATACTGGACAGAGTTCTGCAGATCGTAGAAGCAAACGGAGATTCTGTTATCGACAGTTTCGGCATCATACTGGATTCCGCAGGAGAGTATCAGTTCGCGGAGACGAATGAGACACGCAGGCTCCGTTTTGTGGCGGATGTGTACGGCCTGGCATATACAGATGACTTATCGGCGGCTCAGAGAAACCGCTCGGCGGCGGAGATCATGCATTATCTCTGTTCCGAACGCTATGGGCTGGATGATAAGGACAATGAGCCGGATTATATATTAAAGATGGTCAATATGAGATATGCCATGGGGCTTAACAGCTATCAGCAGTTTCTGTCTACCACCCTGGCATCTGATGTCAGTGATGAGACTGCCGCAGCTATTATGGAGAATCAAAGTGAATTGAGCGGTGTGGATATTGAAGAAGAGTCACTGCGCCGGTATCCGGACGGGGAATATTTTGCGTCTATCATCGGGTATATCGGACCAATGTCCCAGGAAGAGTATGATAATCTTGACGAAGACGAAAAAGACCGGTATTCGCTGTCTGACTATGTCGGAAAATCCGGTATTGAGCAGGCTTTTGACAGCACTCTGCAGGGAGAAAAAGGAAAATCGACTTTCTATGTAGACAATCTTGGAAAAGTCATAGAGACAGTGAGCAGGACTGATCCGAAGGCGGGAAATGATATATATCTGACGATAGACAGGGATCTGCAGATCAATGCCTATAATCTTCTGGAAGAAAAAATAGCGGGAATTGTGCTGAGTAAGCTGACCAATATTCTGGAATATGATCCGTCAGTGACGGAAGATGCAAGTGAGATCATTATCCCGGTCAGTGACGCTTACCATGCCTTTATCGCAAATGAGGTGATCGATATAGATCATTTTGCAAATGAGGAAGCAGGTACTGCTGAGAAAGAAGTTTACGCGGTGTTTCAGCAGAGAAAAGAAGCTGTACTTTCTGATATAATGTCCCAGCTCCAAAATACAGATGCAGCTGCTTACAGAGATCTGTCAGACGAGATGCAGGCATATATGTCTTATATCTGTAATGATGTACTGACAACCAATACAGGTATTTTGATGCAGGATGAGATTGATACTTCGGACGAGACATATATTGCATGGCGGACGGATGAGACGATCAGTCTCAACGCTTATCTGAATTATGCAATTTCCCAGAACTGGATCGATACATCCAAGCTTGGTGACAGCGCTTATTCCAGTTCAGAAGAGATTTATCAGGCTCTTCTGACATATATTGAAGAATATTTGGCGGATGACAGTGATTTCGACAAACTTCTCTACGAATATCTTATAAAATCAGGGAGTGTCACCGGAACACAGATCTGCGCGATTGTGTATGAACAGGGTGTACTGCCGATGGAAGAGGATACTTATAACGGACTGCTGAGCGGCTCTGTGGATTCTTACGGCTGGCTGTATAACAAGATCCAGTCATTGGAGATCACACCGGGACAGCTCGGACTTGAACCTGGTTCCGGAGGTCTTGTAGTGACGGATCCGAACACGGGCGATGTGCTTGCATGCGTCTCTTATCCGGGATATGATAACAACCGTCTTGCAAATACAATGGATTCATCCTATTACAATCAGCTGAACAGCGGGACATCGCGTCCGTTTTACAACAGGGCTACACAGGAGGAAACTGCACCGGGATCTACCTTTAAGATGGTTTCGGCTACAGCGGCTCTGGAGGAAGGCATCGTCAATGCAGATACTACTTTTTACTGTGACGGCCAGTTCTCTGAAGTTGAGCCAAGCCCGCGCTGCTGGGTTTACCCGAATGGTCATGGCTCATTAAATGCGGTACATGCCATTGAGAATTCATGCAATGTATATTTCTATAATGTGGGATATCAGCTTGGAATGGATTCAGACGGCAATTATGACAGTAATCTGGGTACGGACAGACTTGCAAAATATGCGGAGATGTTCGGACTTGGAGAAAAATCCGGTCTTGAGATTGATGAGGCATCGCCGCAGATATCGAATGAATACTCCATTCAGTCTGCGATAGGACAAGGCAATAACAACTTTACTGTCAGCCAGCTAAACCGTTATATCACAGCAGTAGCGAACAGCGGGACAGTCTATGATCTGACGCTGGTTGACAGGATCACTGATTCCGGCGGAAGCCTTTTGAGAGACAACGAGGCAGAAGTCGTAAGAACGCTGGATGATATCAGCTCGAGCACATGGGATCAGCTTCATCAGGGAATGGAACTTATGGTAAGCAGTCACGCTACATTTTCCGGACTGGATTTCTCGATGGCCGGAAAGACAGGAACGGCCCAGCAGAATGAACTCCATCCTGACCATGCGCTTTTTGTCGGATATGCACCTGCCGATTCACCGGAAATATCTATTGCAGTACGTATTGTCAACGGATATAATTCAGGATATGCCTCTGAGATAGGAAGAGATGTGGCGCAGATCTATTTTAACCCGGATCTTCAAGATGAGCTGATCACAGGAGCAGCAGCTGATCTGGGAAGCGAGATGGCCGGAGATTAATAATAACATCAGGACTTATATAGGAGGAAAACAGTATGGGAGAGGTTATAGTCATAACATCAGGAAAAGGCGGTGTCGGGAAGACGACAACGACGGCTAATATCGGTATCGGCTTATCCAGACTCGGGAAAAAGGTGATGGTCATTGACACAGACCTTGGCCTGAGAAATCTGGATGTGGTACTGGGACTTGAAAACCGGATCGTATATAATATCGTAGATGTGATCGAGGGAAGCTGCCGGTTAAAGCAGGCACTGATAAAGGATAAGCGTTTTCCTGAACTTTATCTGCTCCCATCTGCGCAGACAAAGGACAAGACGAGCATTTCACCAGAGCAGATGAAAAAGTTGATCGAGGATATACGTGATGACTTCGATTATATCCTGCTGGATTGTCCGGCCGGGATCGAACAGGGATTTCAGAATGCAATTGCCGGAGCTGACCGCGCGATCGTAGTCACGACTCCGGAAGTGTCGGCGATAAGAGATGCGGACAGGATCCTGGGACTTTTGGAAGCGTCGGGGATCAGAAAAAACGAGCTTCTGATCAACAGACTCAGGATCGATATGGTAAAGCACGGGGACATGATGTCGGTTGAAGACGTAACAGAAATACTTGCAGCGGATCTTCTGGGGGTCATACCGGACGATGAGCAGGTCGTTATCGCGACGAATCAGGGAGAACCAGTCGTTGGCGAAGACGGAATGGCGGGCAGCTCCTATATGAATATCTGCAGGAGACTGCTCGGCGAGGAAATCCCTATGGAAGACTATATGAAGCCGGAAGGATTCCTTGAAAAAATCTCCAGTTTCTTCCATCGGAGTTAGGAGGAACTGCGGATGAGTGTACATTCTGTTTCGGTTGCAAAGGAAAGGCTTAAGAATCTGTTGATTTCTGACAGAATACAGTGCACACCCGATGCGGCAGATCGTCTGACAAAAGATCTGTATCTTACAGTTTCTAAGTATATGGAGATCAATCCGGATTATTTTGACATCAAGATCACAAGGAATGATATACATATCAAATACGCGGGAGAAAACAAGTGAAATCATTTTTAAAAAACCTAAAGATACATTATAATATCAGAGATTACAAAATGGGAGTGGTCGTGCCGGTGATCGTTCTGTCGATCATAGGGGTGCTCATGGTGCGAAGCGCAAGACCCGACCTGATGGGCAGACAGATGCTGGGCGTGCTGCTTGGGATCGGCGCGATGATCGTGATCTCGCTGATCGATTATAAGTGGGTCCTGAATTTTTACTGGCCGATGTACTTCCTGAACCTGATCCTCCTGGCTGCGATCTGGATCCCGGGCCTCGGCGTAGAGTCCAACGGCGCAAGGCGGTGGCTGAACCTGGGGATTACCCAGCTGCAGCCCTCCGACCTGACAAAGATCCTTATGATCCTGTTTTTTGCAAGATTTCTGTCAGACCGGGAAAGATCGATCAATAACCCCAAGGTGATCCTGCAGGGGATCGCACTGATCCTCCCGTCTCTGGTCATGATCTACAAGCAGCCAAATCTTTCTACGACGATCTGTGTCGCTGCTCTGTTCTGCGCACTGCTCTTTCTAGCCGGACTGAGCTACAAGTTTGTGGGGACTATGCTGGCGGTCACAGTGCCGACAGTTGTGATCTTTCTTGCCATAGCGGTACAGCCGAACCAGCCGTTTCTCCATGATTACCAGCAGGAGCGTATCCTTGCATGGCTGGAGCCGGAGAAGTACGCGGATG